>OLZO01000252.1_pt1 | contig 37030 bp, 30 predicted proteins | sample 1644431 | NCBI WGS metagenome assembly OLZO01 (sample SAMEA103958145, study PRJEB25191) | human gut metagenome | biome: human-associated habitat [ENVO:00009003]; feature: intestine environment [ENVO:2100002]; material: feces | place: Germany | collected 2013/2015
TCATTTCCGCAGCGGCAAACGGCGACACAACCGCCATGTGCGCGATCTTGAAGCATTACGAGGGTTACATAGCGAAACTTTGTACCCGAACGTTGAAAGACGACGCGGGCAATACTTACTCCTATGTGGACGAAGAAATGCGTAACAGGCTGCAAGTGCGCCTTATTACCCGCACTCTTGCGTTTCATGTAGGCTAACTCTTTAAGCCCATGCGGGGAGCGTATACCCCTTTCCACGCTTCCCGTTATGGGCTGTTTGTCGTTCCGCAAAAGCATATCGGAAACGGTATGTTTTTACAGGCTGACAAAGCCTTATTGTTCCTTGACAAAGAAAGCCTTCGGGCAGAATAAGGCAGACGGATACAATTTGTCTGTGTGGAGCCGGTCGGCCGGTGCGCCATGACCCTGTTGCAAGTCCGCAGGACGGGACCCCTACCAAACAGGTGAGCGACAAAACCAGGCCGCAAAACAGGTGTGGCAACCTGTGGGCGAGGATACGCAGACAGGATAATGAGACTCCCGCGTTGAACGCCCTCAAAGCATTGCGCGGCGCACCCATCAGCATGGGCCGGGGTGAGATTCCCGTGGAGCTGCGGCCAGCAGCCGTCCGTTTTCTGCCTCTTTTATGGTTTTAATGAAATGGCATGAAAGGGGCCTTATTATGCAGAAAATTCAATCTGAAAATAAATATGCCCCGCCTATGCGGAGCAAAAAGAAGATCGGCAACACGACCTTTATCGTCAATTCTTTTTTCCCTCAAACGGGAAATCAGACGATAGCCTCCAAACTGGAGAACCTGATAAAAGCCGATGTTCAGAAACAAACTGTGACTTGAAAACCTCTTAACAGGCAGACAGGGAAAAGAAAGCGCGGTATAATGAAGTTGGACTTCAATATCGTGTTTGACTGCCAGATAGGAGGTATTTATGTATTATCAGTCAAACACCGCTGCCGCGCTTCAATTCCCTTACACGGCTATGAGCTCCGAAGAACTTACAGCTTTGTATTGTCGCTTATCCCGTGATGATGAATTGCAGGGTGACAGCAATAGCATTGTAAACCAGAAAAAAATCCTGGAAAAGTATGCCCGTGAGCATGGATACAGCAATTTCAAATTCTATGTTGATGATGGCATCTCAGGTACGACCTTCAACCGCCCAGGCTTTCAGCAGATGATTGCAGACATTGAGGCTGGCCTTGTCAAGAGGGTCATCATCAAGGATATGTCACGTTTCGGACGTGATTATCTGCAAGTCGGCATGTATACGGAAATCATGTTTCCCGAACATGATATTCACTTTATTGCGGTGAATGATGGTGTGGACAGCACTCAGGGTGACAACGAGTTTATGCCCTTCCGCAATATCATCAATGAATGGTACGCTAAAGACACCAGCAAAAAAATCCGTGCCGTTATGAAAGTGAAAGGCAATGCAGGAGAACATTTGACTGTTTTGCCTCCGTATGGATACATGAAATCGTCTGATGACAAAAAGCAATGGGTGAAGGATGAAGAAGCCGCCCAGGTAGTTTATGAAATTGGTCTCTATATCATGGATGGTTTGGGACCCTCGCAGATTGCAAGAAAACTGACGGAAAGAAAAATTCTTACTCCGGCTGCTTACTATGCGAGCAAGGGCAGAACAACCAATGTCACAAAGAAAGGTTCTCCTTACGCTTGGGATTCTTCTACGATTGCCGACATCATGGACCGCTGGCGTGAATACCTGGGGCACACAGTTAATTTCAAAACCCGTAAAAAATCCTACAAGAGTAAAAAGACCTTGCACAATCCAGAAAGCGAATGGAAGATTTTTGATAATACCCACGAAGCCATCTGGACGGAGGCGATTGCCGATGCAGCAAGGCTCGCAAGGCAGACGCGGCGCCGACCCACAAAGATGGGAGAAATGGGTATGTTCTCCGGCATGATGTTCTGTGCCGACTGCGGCTCCATTATGTACCAATGCAGGGCAACCAATTTCCGGCGCGATCAGGAATACTATCTGTGTTCCGGCTATCGGAAAAGCCGTGATGTATGTGGGCAGACACATTCTATCCGAACTGTTATCCTGGAAGAATTGGTTCTGCAAAATCTGCGCGAGATCGTTTCCTTCGCATCACAGCGCAAAGACGATTTTGTGAAGATGGTCATGGATGCGGATATGCGCCAACGTAACCAAGATTTGGCAAAACGGCAGAAAACATTGGCCGATGCCGAAAAGCGGATTGCAGAGCTGGACACCATTTTCAAGCGGCTCTACGAAGATACTATTTCGGGAAAACTTTCTGACGAGCGTTTTCAAAAGCTCTCTACCGATTACGAGAAAGAGCAGCATCAGCTTCAAGATGTAGCGGCTGCTCTCCGTGATGAAATCGAAGCAGAGGAACAAAAAAGCGCCAATGTGGAAAGGTTTCTCTCCGTTGTAGAACGGTATACGGAAATTCCTGAATTAACCCCATGTATCTTACATGAGTTTGTCGAGAAGATCGTTGTCCATGCCGCCAGCGATCCAAAGGGCAAGAACCGCACCCAGGAAATTGACATCTACTATAAGGGCATTGGAGCCCTGGAAGTATCGAAAGTTACTTCATCAAGGCAAGAATGAGAAAAACGGCATAGCCGAAGCTATACCGTTTCTCTCTTGCCCCACGATGTTTTCTTATCGGGAGGCACCTTTCGCGGGTCCCCGCCTTTTGCTTTTCAGTTTTGCAGCTGGCGCTTGCGGGCAAAGTTCACCATGCCCTCGGGGAGCTCGTTGAGCCTCAGGAGCATCTTGCCCGCGCCGTAGGCGGCGCAGGAGATAGGGTCGTCCACGACCACCGTGCGAAGCTTGGTGTCGTGCTCGACGAGCATGTCTATGCCGTAGATGAGGCTGCCACCGCCGGACATGACTATGCCGTTTTGCGAGATGTCCGCCACCAGCTCGGGCGGTGTGCGCTCGAGGACGTAGTGGATGCTCTCGAGTATCTCGCGCGCGGGCTCGAGCAGGACCTCGGCCAGCTCCGTGGAGCTGAGCTTGACCATCTTGGGCAGGCCCGTGACCAGGTCGCGGCCCTTTACCTCCTCGATGCCGACCTCGGGCTTCGGCACGACGCAGCCTATGTTTATCTTGACCTCCTCGGCCGTCTTGGCGCCGATGAGGACGTTGTAGCGCCGCCGGACGTAGCGGATGATGGCGTCGTCAAAGCTGCCGCCCGCGACCTTTATGGACTCGCACTCGGCCACGCCGCCGAGGGAGACGACCGCCGTCTCCGTCGTGCCGCCGCCGATGTCGATTATGAGGTGGCCGTCCGGCTTCGATACGTCTATGCCCGCGCCGTAGGCCGTAGCGACCGCGCTCTCGACGAGGTAGACCTTGCGCGCACCGGCCTCGACAACAGCGTCTATGACCGCGCGCTCCTCAACGCCCGTTATGCTGCCGGGGACGCAGACGAGCACCCTCGGCTTGAAGAGGCTGAAGCTCGTGACACGGCCGATGAGCTCCTTGAGCATGGCGACAGTCATGTCGTAGTCCGAGATGACGCCGTCCATTATGGGCTGTATGGGCACTATGCTCGCAGGCGTACGGCCCAGCATCTTCTGCGCCTCGTGGCCCACCTTCAGCAGGCGGCCCGTGAACTTGTCCACGGCCACGATAGTCGGCTCACGTATCTGCACGCCCTTGCCCCTTGAATAGAGCAGTACGCCTGTGGTTCCCATATCGAGGGCTATATCCCTTTCAAATATCAGCATAGCTTTAGCACCTTTCCAGTCTTAGCGCGGGCAGCCGCCACACGGGGCGGGTCAGGATCATGCCGCCAGCGCTACCGTAATCATACACCACTCCGTGCCGGTTTAGTCAACCCTTGCGAGGGCCGCGCACACAACGCTCTCCGCGCCTGCGAGGCCCAGCGTCCGGGCACATTCCGAAACCGTAGCGCCGGTCGTGACGATGTCGTCGATGAGAAGTATCCTGCGGCCCTCGACCAGCTCAGGGTCGATGACCTCGTATGCGCCGGAGATGTTCGCCCGGCGCTTTTCAATGCTGCCCGTAGCCGACTGCGGGGCAACGTCCTTGCGCTTGCGCAGCGTCTCCACCGCCACGTCGCCCAGCTCCAGCGCTGCGGCCATGGCGATGAGCATGGCCTGGTCGTAGCCGCGCTCGCGCAGTCTCTGGCTCGAGAGCGGCACCCATGAGATGAGGTCGTACTCGCCGCGGAGCCTCTCGGCTATGCATCCGGCGACAAGCCGGCCGAACACGCCTGCATAGGCCGTGACGCCCTGGAACTTGTACCTGTGCAGCGCCTCGCGCACCGTACCCTCGTACTTCAAGGGCGCGACGCAGGCCGCGACAAAGTCCGTGCCCGCGCGCTCCGAGGGCGGCGTGTAGGGCAAATTCCTCTCGCACTCGGCGCACATACCGCTCTCTCCCCGCTTGAGGAGCCTGCGGCAGAACGCACAGCGAGGCGGAAAGATGATGTCCAGTATCCCGCTTTTCGACTTCGGCACGGCAATCACGTCTCCTTTTCTATATTTCAGAGCTCAGCCTTATCCTAAGGCCGCTGTACCGCCTCGATTGAACGTGGTTGTCTATCATCCTGTACGCCGTCTCGACCTCGCCGACGGCTATGAGCAGCTCGCGTGAGCGCGTCACCGCGGTGTAAAGCACTCCGCGGGTGAGCAGCCTCGGCGCCGCCTGGGCCAGCGCGAGCACGACGGCCCTGTATTCGCTGCCCTGTGACTTGTGCACGGTCATCGCCCAGGCGTGCTCGAGCTGCATGAGCTGCTCAAAGCTCAGCGCCGCGACGCGGCCGTCAAAGTCCACCGTCAGCGTCTCGTTTTCGATGTCGATGCCGAGTATGTAGCCAATGTCGCCATTATAGATGCCGCAGCCGGCCTCCGCCGGGGCACCCTCACGGCTCCTGTGCCAGATTATATCATAGTTATTCCGGATTTGCATCACCCTGTCGCCCTCGCGGAAGGTGACTTCGCCGAAAATTTTCTCATTTTTGCCCTTCGCAGGCGGGTTGAGCGCCGCCTGGAGCCGCCGGTTGAGCTGTACGGAACCCAGCTCGCCCTTTCTCGTGGGCGTGAGCACCTGTATCTCCTCCGGCGCGATGCCCATGCGCTTTGGCAGGCGCTCCGAGCAGAGCTCGACTATCGTGTCCGCCGCGCGGGCCGTGTCCGTGCGGCTGAGCAGAAAGAGGTCGCCCGAGTTTTTGCGGAAGTCCGGGTGCTCTCCCCTGTTTATCTCGTGCGCACAGCGGACTATGCGGCTGCCCTCGGCCTGGCGGAAGATCTCCGTCAGCCTGACCGCCGGTATCGCCCCCGAGCGCAGTATGTCCGAGAACACCCGCCCCGGCCCCACGCTGGGAAGCTGGTCGGCGTCGCCCACGAGTATCAGCCGGCAATCCTCCGGCAGAGCGGCCAGTAGAGCGCGCATAAGCGTTATGTCAACCATTGAGCACTCGTCGAGCACCACCGCGCCGCAGTCGAGCGGCTCGTCCTCGTCATGGGCAAACACCACGTCCTCGCCCTCGGGGGCGAAGGCGGCGCCGAGCAGGCGGTGGATGGTCGCGGCCTCGCGGCCGGTGAGCTCCGACATGCGCTTTGCGGCGCGTCCGGTCGGCGCGGTGAGCAGCGTCTCTATGCCCATGGCATCGTACATGGCAAGAATGCCGCGCAGCGAGGTGGTCTTGCCTGTGCCGGGGCCGCCGGTGAGGGCCATGACCCGGCATCGCGCCGCGAGGCTCAGCGCCTCTCGCTGCAGCGGGGCGTAGGTCATGCCGCTCTCGGCCTCGGTGCGCTCCACCAGGCGGCGCGTTGCCTCATCCTCGGGTCTGGGGGCCTTGGCGAGGTTTTTGAGCTTTTCCGCGACATAGGTCTCGGCCTCGTAGAGCTCGGCAAGATAGCAGGCGTCGCGGCCCGCGAGCGGCGCGCGCGTGATGATGCCCTGCTCAGCAAGAGCGGCTATCGCGTCCTCCACCAGCTGCGGCTCAGCGTTTATGAACTGCGCCGTGGCCGCTGTGAGCTTGTCCGCCGGGATAAAGCAGTGGCCGTTCCCGGCGTTGTGCCTCAGCTCAAAGATCACGGCGGCGCGGACACGGTTCGGGTCGTCCGACTCGCAGCCGAGGTCGAAGGCCAGGTGATCTGCCTCCGCAAAGGAGCCGCCTATGTGCGGCGCGGAGATTATGTAGGGGTCGCCGCCGATCACGTCCATGGCATCCTCGCCGTAGAACCTGTAGAGGCGGACGGCCAGCAGCGGACGCAGGCTGTGGCCGCAGAGGAACTCCATCAGCCGCCGCATCCCCGCCTGGCGGCGGAAGTCTGCGGATATACGCTGGGCCTTTTCCCGGCTTATTCCGCGTATCTCGGAGAGCTGCTCCGGATGGTTTTCCAGCACCTCCAGCGTCTTTTCGCCGAAGCGGTCGACTATCAGCGTGGCGGTTGCGGGGCCTATGCCCTTTACGGCGCGGCCCGCGAGGTAGGTGTAGATGGCCTCCGTAGTCCCGGGCAGGCTCCGCTCCGCGTATTCCGCCTTGAACTGCCGACCGTGGTTGGGGTGGGTCATCCACTCGCCGAAGGCATGCAGCTCCTCGCCGGGACAGGCCGAGGGCAGAGTTCCAACCACGGTCGTGACCCCGCCGTCGAGCGTATCCAGCCGGAGCACGGTGTAGCCGTTCTCCTCGTTGGCGTAGATGACGCTTATGACCCGGCCCGAGAGCTCGTTTAATTCTTCGCGTTCGTCCATTCTTCCCCATCCCATCCGATGTCCACGCAGTCCCAGCGCTTTGCAAGCAGCCGGGCGGTCTCGCGCGTATCATCGTCCATTCCGCAGTCGTCTATGATTATCCGGCCCCTTAACGTGCCGTTTTCCCTGAGCCAGACGAGCGAGCAGAGCGTCTCCTCCAGCCTGGGCTCCGCGCCGGACACGGCGAGCCTTATCTCCAGGTCCGTCTTCCGCCCGCAGCGCACAGGCAGCAGCAGCGCGCCTTTCAGCGACCACAGGATGAGCACGACCATTCCCGCCGCCACAGCGCAGAGCAGTATTTTCCAGAACACGCCGTCACCCCCTATGTCACAGTCTATGGGGCGACGGCTTTTTTTGTTAAGTGAAAATCGAGGTGAAGCCGTAAGTGATGCCGGTGACAAGTATGCCGGCTATGAGCACGCCGAGCAGTATGGACGGCAGGGCGTTGCGCAGGCGCATGTTCATCACCGCCGCGATGAGCGCGCCCGACCAGGCGCCCGTGCCCGGCAGCGGTATCGCCACAAACAGCGTAAGGGCGAAGAACTGATAGCGGTGTATCTTGTCCCATTTGCCCTCAGCCTTGGTCTCAAGTTTCGTTGCCAGGCGGCCGAGCTTTTCGCTTTTCTTCGTCATCCATTTGAATATCGGCCGTATGAACAGGATGATGAAGGGCACGGGCAGCATATTGCCTATGATGCTGATGCCCATGGCCTCCACATGAGAGAGCCCGAGGCTGACGCCTATGGGTATCGCGCCGCGCAGCTCTATGACCGGGATCATGGAGATGATGAAGGTCGCGAGGTATTTCCCCACGTCCGCACCGGTTATGGCCTCAACGATGAAATCTGTCATGTCTCAAGTACCTTCCGCAAATATTCGCCCGTCGCGCTCTCCGCGCAGTCCGCACAGCCCTCGGGGGTACCGGCAAAGACCACCGTACCGCCGCCGTCGCCGCCCTCGGGGCCGAGGTCGATGATGTGGTCGGCCACCTTGATGACGTCGAGGTTGTGCTCGATGACGACCACGGTGTTTCCCGCGTCGGTCAGTCTGTCCAGGATGCTGATAAGCCGCTGCACGTCCGCCGTATGCAGACCCGTCGTCGGCTCGTCGAGAACATACACGGTCGAGCCTGTGGAGCGCTTTGCAAGCTCGGTGGCGAGCTTCACGCGCTGCGCCTCGCCGCCGGAGAGCGTGGTGGACGACTGGCCGAGCTTGACATAGCCGAGGCCGACGTCGTAAAGGGTCTGTATCCTGTCGCGGATCTTGGGCAGGTTCTGGAAGAAGTCCAGAGCCTCCTCGACGGTCATGTCCAGCACGTCCGCGATGTTCTTGCCCTTATAGCGGACCTCCAGCGTCTCGCGGTTATAGCGCTTGCCCTTGCAGACGTCGCAGGGGACGTAGAGGTCGGGCAGGAAGTGCATCTCGATCTTTATGAGGCCGTCGCCGGAGCAGGCCTCACAGCGCCCGCCCTTGGTGTTGAAGGAGAAGCGCCCCGGACCATAGCCGCGCAGCTTTGCGTCCTCGGTGGAGGAAAAGAGCTCGCGGATGTCGTTGAACACACCGGTGTACGTCGCAGGGTTCGAACGCGGTGTGCGTCCGATCGGCGACTGGTCGATGCAGATGACCTTGTCCACGTTCTCAAGCCCGTCTATGCCGAGGCAGCGGCCGGGCCGGACGTGGGCGCGGTTTTTCACGGAGGCCAGGGTCTTGTAGAGCACCTCGTTTATCAGGCTGGACTTGCCGCTGCCGGAGACGCCGGTCACGGCCGTGAGCACGCCAAGCGGTATTTCGACGTCTATATTCTTCAAATTGTTCTCGCTCGCGCCGCGGATAAGCAGGCTTTTTCCGTTCCCGCTACGGCGCTTCGAAGGCACCGGTATCTTCCGCGCTCCGGAGAGGTACTGGCCGGTGATGCTCCTGGGCTCGGCACAGATGTCCTCCACCGTGCCCTGGGCCACGACTTCGCCGCCGTGGACGCCCGCGCCGGGGCCGATATCGACTATCCAGTCCGCCGCGCGCATGGTGTCCTCGTCGTGCTCGACGACTATGAGCGTATTGCCGAGGTCGCGCAGTTCCTTGAGCGTATTGATGAGCTTGTCGTTGTCGCGCTGATGCAGTCCGATGCTCGGCTCGTCGAGGATGTAGAGCACGCCCATGAGCGAGGAGCCTATCTGCGTCGCGAGCCTTATGCGCTGGCTCTCGCCGCCCGAGAGCGTCGCCGCCGCGCGGGAGAGGGTCAGGTACTGCAAGCCGACGCTCGCGAGGAAGCCCAGACGGGAGCGTATCTCCTTGAGGATACGGTCGGCTATCATCATGCTCCGCGCCCCAAGCTCGGCGGGCAGGGCCTCAATAAAGGCCAGCTCCTTGGTGACCGGCATGTTGCAGAAGTCGATGATGGACATCCCGCCCACGGTTACGGCGAGGGCCTCCTTCTTGAGCCGCTTTCCGGCACAGTCCGGACAGGGGTACTCGCCGAGGTATTCCTCGTATTCCTCGCGCATGGACTGGCTCTGCGTCTCGCGGTATCGCCGCTCCAGCGAGTTCACCAGGCCCTCGAAGGGCTGCCGGAGCGTGCCTGTGCCGCGCGCGGTCTCGTACTGGAGCTCCAGCGGCTCGCCGCCGGTGCCGTACATGATGACGTCCATGACCTCCTTCGGTAGGTCCTTTATGGGCGTCGTGAGCTTGAAGTGGTATTTCTTCGCAAGGGCGTCGTAATACATCTTGGCGATGCTGTCTCCCTTGACGTTTGCCCAGCCGGGGGCCTGGAGGCCGCCCTGGAGGATGGAGAGCTCCGGGTCCTTTATGAGCAGGCTGGGATCGGCCCGGAGCTGGCTGCCGAGACCTGAACAGGTCGGGCAGGCGCCGTAGGGGCTGTTGAAGGAGAACATGCGCGGCGTGAGCTCCTCAATGGAGATGCCGCAGTCCTCGCAGGCGTAGTTCTGGGAAAAGAGCTGTTCGCGCCCGTCGGCGGGGCAGTCTATAAGCACCAGCCCGCTCGCGAGCGAGGCCGCCGTCTCGATGGAATCCGTGAGCCGTCGCGCCGAATCCGGGCGGACGACCAGACGGTCCACCACGACCTCTATATTGTGCTTCTTGTTCTTATCGAGCTTTATCTCCTCGGAGAGGTCATACACCGAGCCATCCACGCGCACACGGACATAGCCTCCCTTTCTGGCGTCCTCGAACACCTTGACGTGCTCGCCCTTGCGCGAGCGCACCACGGGCGAGAGCACCTGTATACGCGAGCCCTCCGGCCAGGCGAGCACTTGGTCGACGATCTGGTCTATGGTCTGCTGGCGTATCTCCTTGCCGCACTTGGGGCAGTGCGGGACGCCTATACGCGCCCAGAGCAGGCGGAGGTAGTCGTAAATCTCCGTGACGGTGCCGACTGTGGAACGCGGGTTGCGGCTCGTGGTCTTCTGGTCTATGGATATTGCGGGGGAAAGGCCCTCGATGTAGTCCACGTCGGGCTTGTCCATCTGACCCAGGAACATGCGCGCGTAGCTCGAGAGGCTCTCGACATAGCGCCTCTGCCCCTCGGCGTAAATGGTTTCAAATGCCAGTGAGCTCTTGCCGCTGCCGGAGAGGCCCGTGAACACGACGAGCTTCTCGCGCGGTATCTCAAGGTCGATGTTTTTGAGGTTGTTCTCCCTCGCGCCTTTTATATAAATGCTGTCTCTCATATGCCGCCTCTTATGTGTGAGCTTAAACTATGATATTATACCCCAAAAGTAAGCCCATTTCAACAGCAAAACCCGCCCGGTACAACACCGGGCGGATCTGACAAGATACACCTCGCCTTACGGCAGGGCGCGCTGTTCAATTCTGCTTCTTTCTCGGCGGCTTGGCCAGCAGCATGGCGACTATGCCCAGGATATTGAAAGCCATGACCATGATGAAGGCGGAGGTGTAGCTGCCGCTTACGTCGTACATTGTTCCGGCTAGGGCCGGAGATACGGAGGAGCAAATAGTGATTATCGGAAAGAGAGTACCGAACAGGCTACCGTAGATGTCAGCGCCAAAATAGCTCGAGAACACCACGGGCATACACACAAAGGAACAACCGAAACCTATGCCGGTGCAGGCGGCGTAGATCACCATTAGCGGCACGTTGGAGGCGCCCATAAGGCATACGGTACCCAACAGCAGTACGGTGAGAGAACCAGCCCAGACATAGCGTGCAGGCATTCGATTGCACAGCTCGCCGCCAAGCAGACGACCTACTATACTCGTCACAGTTATGAGGCTCATTGAAAATGCTGCGCTGGTCGCTGACAAGCCGTGGTCACCCAGGCAGGCAATGCCGTGGCTCACAAGCATCATATAGGGTATGTACAGGCCCAGGGCACCCAGAAGTACCATCCAGCACTTAGCGTTCTTCAGGGCCTCTTTGACGGTCCATTTTTCCTCTGTCATATAGGGCTTGAATCCAGATTTCTTTTTGTCGGTAGCCGTCTCACCCTCGGTCTTACCGTCGGGTATCTGCCCTATGTCTGCGGGCTTATCCTTTATGAGAAAGAGGTCTATGAGCAGGGCAAGCAGCGCTGCACCAGCTACGACGAGCCAACAGTTGTTCCACTTGCCTGTGCTGTCGAGCACCCAAGTAAGCAGTGGGGCAGCAATGAAGCCGCCAAATCCGGAAGCCGTCAGTGTGATGGCCATGGCGCGTGCGCGCCTCTTTGTAAACCACTGTGTTACCGTGGTTTGCACCGGCACGACAGTGCCAAAACCGACGCCTACACCAGCTATGATGCCAAATGTGAAAAGAAACACCCACTGGTTTTTTACAAAATACCCCATCAGTACCGCAGCTATAAGGATTAGCGCAGATCCTATAGCCATGCAAAACCTAGCGCCCTTTTTCTGTATTGTATAACCTATCAGCGGTCCCGGCAGACCCTGGAATAAGTTGAACAGCGAAAAACCGAGACCCAGCACAGTCCTGTTGAACTGCATCTCGTCCGACATAAAGGTGTTTACCGTCTGCCCGCCGTACATGGGGAAACCAACATTCAGAAAATATATCATCCATAGCGAGGCGACGATTGTCCAGCCGTAAAATCTTTTGTTTGAGCTTTCCACAGAGTTTCTCCTCTCTAAGATGTATCAGATCACCTGAAAGAGCTCCACTGACATCTCTGAAGGGCCATTCACGCGGGCAAGCCTTATTTCTCCGTATGGCTCCAGCTGCAAGCGCACGGGCGGCACGGCAGTCTCAAACCCTGCAGCAGTGCAGCGCTCCAGCAGGGCGTCCAAGTCTTCCGTCTCATAGGCCGTCGCAAATACACCAACGTTCTCTGGCTTCGCCACGTCGGACATTGGGCTGCCTTTTATGGAGTATTCCAGGCATTCAGTTATGGGCGTGTTGCCCCCTGCGAACATCAGCATACGAGTATGCGTCCCGTGCGGTACGCCGACTATGTCGTCCACCAGGCCATCAGGCAGTTCTTCGTCAAACACCTTGCTGAGTCCCAGCACACCCTCGTAAAAGCGCGATGCCTCCTCTCCACTGGCCACCGTCTGCGCGACGTCCGTAAAAATTGAGAACATGCCCTCAAAACGAGGGATCGGCTCCTTCAGGCGTTCTATTAGCGCCATGGGCATGGCGTCCGGACCCTTCAGCACTCCCTCCAGCACGTCCAGGTTTATCCAATCCGCCACATAGCGTGTGGGCGGGCAGTAGTAGTCAAAGCCAAGATCCCTGAAATGCTCATAGGCCCAGGAATTGTTCTTCGCACGGAAGGCCACGTCGTAGTAGCCGAAGTCCCAGCTCGGCCTGCCCTCGCGTATGGAACGCTTTGGGGTATTCGTAAAGGAGATGAGCTGAAGCAGAGTAGGCTGCTCTTCATTTTTGAGCATGGCATACTCCGCCGCACTCGATTCTAGCCCATATAAGGCCGTCACAGTCTGCTCATCCAAACATCCGCGGCAAACTTCGGTCAGCTCCATATCGCCCGTAAAAAAGGCCAGGCTCTTTTCAAGATCAGACACACTGACGCAGATACGTTTGATACCAATGTCTTTCAAGGTTGCACCTCCGCATAAAAGCGATTCAAAAATTGCTGCCGGCGCCGATTACCATGGCAGACCGGCAGCTAACGTCAGTTGCGGATACTCTCTTCCCGTGTTCAGTCTATATAAACGTTTTTGTCCTCGAAGACCAAGCTGTCGAAGTCGGGTACAAGGTACTCCTTCATCGCGCGTTCGAGTTCGCGGCCCTCGGTACCCTTGTAGGCGGCGGGGTCGGCAAGGAAACTGAGTATGGCCTCCGCGCACTCGAAGGGATAATCGAGGTAGAGCATGATGCCGCCGCCTTCGACTATCTTAATCTTGTTGATGTCAGAGCCGAGCTGGTCGGCGGCCTCCTTGATGGTCTTGAAGAGAGGCGGCTTGACGCAGTCGCGGTCGCCCACGAGCTGGAGTGAGGGCTGCTTCACCTTCGGCAACACGCGTTCAAGGTCGAAGGTCAGCAAGGCGTTTATCATGTCGCGTCCACCCTTGTCGTAGTGGAGCATGTTAGCTATGGCCGCGCGCTGTATGTATTCAAACTTGCTGTCCGGATTCTCTCGATACTGCTCATTCCAGTATTCTACGAAGTGGGAGCCGTCCTCCTTACGCTGGAGTAGTCCTGACTCAAGTCCTATGAGATCGCCGGGGCGCAGGCTCTTGGTATAGGGCATCTTGTTGCCACCTATCATATCGCGGCGGGCCGCCTTGGCCTTTCTCAGGCTGTCCTCATATATGGCCAAGCCGCCGAAGATGAGCTTGTCTACCCGCTCGGGATACCGCGCCGCCAGGTCCGCCATGATGAGCGAGCCGGAGTGCTGACCCACGAAGCTGGCCTTCTCTATGCCCAGGTCGTCCATGAAGTCGATGAAGCTGTCGGTGAAATCCGTGAACTCGAACCAGTTTGGGGCGGCCGGTGAGAAGCCAAAGCCCAGCGAATCTGGAGAATACACGGTGTACTGCTTTGCCACCATCGGGATAACGCCCTCAAACTCGAAGTTGTTCCACCAGCACTGGTGTACGAATATAACCGGGTCGCCGTTGCCCATCGTCTCGTAGTACATCTGGGTGCCGGAGCGCTTCAGGTTCGCATATCCCCTCTTGACCTGCTTTAGATTGGTCGCCATTGTTTTACCTCCTTGATACTAAACGTTTTACTCTCCTATGTCTTCAGACGCCGGCCGGACATCTGAAAGCTCTCTCATTAAATATCCAGCGCCGCAAAGAAGCCGTCGTGGATAGCAGATGTGATGGTGTCCGGGGTGCGGGCGTCACCTATCACCATCACTTCCTTGCCCGGGAAAAACTCCTTGACAGCGGCTACGGGCTTGGTGCCGAAGGCTATGACCACGTCGCCCTCCAGCGTCTTCTTTTCGCCGCTCTTCATGTCCTCAGCCTCCACGCCGCTGTCCGTGAAGGCGGTGACGCTGTGGCTGCATAGGATGTTCACGCCCGCCGCGGCCAGCTTCTTCATCATGACGATGCGCGTCATGAGCTCCTCTTTCAGAATGAGGTCAGGCAACATCTCGATTATAGTTATCTTATGCCCGCGCTCTATGAGCTCCAGCGCTGTCTCCACGCCCACCTGTCCGCCGCCGCATATGACGACGTCGCTCTTCACCTCGGTCTTGCCCAGCAGCACGTCCTGCGCCTTCTTCACGTTTGCGCCGTCTATACCCGGTATATTCGGCACCAGCGGTTCGGCGCCCGTGCACACGAGTACCGTATCCGCCTCGATGCAGGCCGCATTTTCCGCCGTCACGGGGCTGTTCAGGTGTATTTCCACATTAGGCAGCCTGCCCAGCTGCACGCGGAAGAAGTCCGGGATGTGCTGCAAAATATCCTTGCAGGGCGAGCTGGACGCTATGCGCAGCTGTCCGCCACAGAGCCTGTCAGTCGCCTCGTACACGTCCACGCTGTGTCCGCGCTGCGCGGCAATATAGGCCGCTTCCAGGCCTGCCGGACCCGCGCCGATGATGGCCACGCGCTTTTTCTCCTCCGCCTTTCCGACCTTGCCGTTGGGGAAGCGGCTCTCGCGTCCTGCGATGGGGTTGAAGGTGCAGCGCAGCGGCATCTGGCCGAATATGCGCTTGCCTATGCAATAGTTGCAGTTGATGCAGCGGCGGATGCCCTCGATGTCGCCCTTCTCCAGCTTTGTCACAAAGTCCGGCTCGACTATCCACTCGCGGGACTCGGAGATGAAGTCCGCCTGCCCGTCGGCCAGCACCTGCTCTGCCACCTCGGGGTCAAACATGCGGCCCTGCGCAAATACCGGGATACTTACGGCCTCTTTGATAGCCGCGGCCAAGTGCGCCAGAGTGGCCTTCGGCTGATAGATGGTGGGTATCATCCACTCAACCGTCTCGAATACCGCCGCCTCAGCGTCGATGGCCGCGACGCCGTCGCGCTCCATCCATTGGCAAAGTACCTTCGACTCCTCCACACCGCGGCCGGCATCGCCCAGATACTCGTCTATCGACATACGCACTATGATGGGGAAGTCCCTGCCGCATTTAGCCTGGATATTCTCAATTATCTCGTGCAGGACACGATAGCGGTTCTCAAGGGAGCCTCCGTATTCGTCCGTGCGGTTGTTAAACCAAGGTGTCAGGAACTCAGAGATGAGGTAGCCGCCGATGGCATGGATGGTAACGGCGTCAAAACCAGCGCGCTTAGCGTTGAAGCAGCTCCATCCCATGCAGTCCACCATGGTATGTATTTCTTCGACGGTCATGGGGCGCACGGGTGCGCCGACAAATCGGGACTGCAGCGTGCCAGGGGCAATGCGCGTAACGTTGTAAACGCCCTGGCTGCCCTTGTCGTAGGGGAAGCCCAGCGACTGAGCACCTCCGCCCGGGCTGATGTTTATGGTACACTTTGCACCGTAGCGGTGGATTGCCTCCGCCAAATCCGAAAGCATAGGCACGTACATGTTATCGTCTACGCGGATTGAACCGGGATATGGGTCAATCTTGTCCACCTTCGTCGCACCCTGGGCCGAGTGAACGGTGATTAGGCCGCAGCCGCCTTTCGCTCGGGCTGTGTAATAGTCGATTATCTTATCCGTTACCTCGCCGTCAGATGTGGCGTACAGTGTCTCAGTTGGACCCATGACAACTCTGTTCTTAATCTCCAGATTTCCTATCCTGCCCGGGGACAGCAGATGCGGGAACAGCTCTTTGCCTATGTTCATTTTTGTGCCTCCTGTCATTGTAGAATTCTCATAAATTTAAAAATTATTAATAATCGCTAAAAATTATAATCAAATATTTTGATATTATTATCGCCTACTTTACCCTTTTATACAAGTGGTATTATCGACAAATCTGTGCAAGAGTTTTTGGCTAATATATTAACAATCAATATTTTTTACTATTTTCCTTCTCATGGCCCGGATTTTGCTTGCGTTGGCCGCAGGACTGTGATATATTGACGATTATCAAAATATTTTATCGTTTTCCGTGTGGAAGACAGTACGGAAGGATGGCCCACATATGACCCCTCTTGAATACAGGTTGCTCGAACAGAATCTCAGCGGGAAATCCGACGAGCTACTGCTCTACTTCATCTATCTGAGCCAGGAGCGCCTGGCCTCCTCTTTCGAGGATTTTTTCAGGAAAAACTATAACTGGTCCCCGAATCAGACGAGGGTGATGTGCTACCTGAAGTTTCAGCGCATAATCTCCATGTCCGAGCTAGCTTCACTCGTGCACTCAAGCAGGCAGCACATGACGCAAATAGTGGACTCGCTGGTCAAGCTCGATCTGGCAGAACGAAAATATGACCCCCAGAACCGAAGGGCAGTATACGTCCAGCCGACAGTCACCGGCCTCAAGCGCCTTGACACTGGCGAGCGGCGGTTCATAAGTCATCTCCAGCGGGCGATATCTAAGCTCCCCACCGAAGAACGGCAGAAGACCATAGAAGCAATACGAACTGTCTCGGTCTTTCTCGGCAACATCAACATCGAAATCGACGACAAGGCAGACGTTATATTCTGAAAAGCCCCTACCGAAAGCCGGCAGAAAACAAAAAAACAGCTCCGGGGCCTTAGGCTTCCCGGAGCTGTTTGCTCTTTTTAGAGAGGAACCTCTTTCGATAGAAGAGGAAGAACGCGGGCACGGCGAAGATGAGCGCGCCGACCGTATCTATGAAGGCATGCTGCTTCACCAGCACAGTGGATGCCATGCACAGCACGCAGGAAACGGTTATCACCGCGCGCCAGGGCTTGGAGAAGATCTTGCTGTCGAAGGCGCAGAGAATATCGCCTATGCAGCCGAGGACGTGCATGCTCGGGAACACGTTGGTCGGTGTGTCTGCAGCCCAGATGATGGACATTATCCAGGTGCCGAGGTTTGTCACCTCCACGTCCTGCGGGCGGAGGTGCTGGCCGTTCGGAATGATAACGTCGAGTATCAGCGTCGCCGTGAGAGTGAACATGTTGTAGTACATCCAACGGCGGAACGCGCCCTCGTCCTTGATCATCGTCGGTATGCCCACCGCAGCAAAAAGCGGGTACCAGATGATATAGAATATCGCAAAGCCGGGCACGAAGGGGATGTAATCGTCGATGAACGTGTCCGTTACCCAGTAACCCTCCGTGGGCGTGTGCTCCTCAATTATGAAGAAGGTAACTATGTAGACCACAAAATACAAAGCGAGGAGACAATACCTGTGAGTTTTGATAAAGCTCCATACCTCGCCGAGAAGCTTGCGTATTATGGCTGATTCCCCCAAATTCTTTTCCTGTTCCCTTACGGGCAAAAATATGCTATCCTCAAAATATCAAAAAACCATCCACTCGGAGGCCGACATGACTGTAAAACCGCGCGGACGCTTTGCTCCCAGCCCCAGCGGGCGTCTGCACCTTGGAAATATGCTCTCATCCCTGCTCGCCTGGCTGGACGTGCGCTCACTCGGCGGGGAGATGCTCTTCCGCCTGGAGGACCTTGACCCGGAGCGGAGCTGGGACGAACACGCCCGCCTCATGGCCGAGGACTTGCGCTGGCTGGGCCTCGACTGGGACCTCGGCTGGCCGGAGGACCCCGCCTGCCGCCAGGGAGTGCGCACGGAGCGCTATGAGTCCGCATTTGAGCGGCTGCAAAGTCTCGGACTTGTCTATCCCTGCTGGTGCTCCCGCGCCGAGCGGCTGGCCGCCAGCGCGCCGCATCCGGGAGAGGAGCGGCCCTCGGGCTGCAAGTGCCGCCATTACACCGAGGCCGAGCGTGCCGCGCAGCGCCGCGCTCCGGCTGCGAAGGTCATAGTCCCGGACGCAGAAATAGCCATTGATGACGGCCACTACGGCCCGTACTGCGAGAACCTCGCGCGCGGCAGCGGGGACTTTATCATCCGCCGCTCCGACGGGGTATTTGCCTATCAGCTGGCCGTTTCGGTGGATGACATGGAGATGGGCGTTACCCGCGTGGTGAGGGCACGCGACCTGCTGCCCTCCGCTCCGCGGCAGAAGTGGCTCATAGAGACCCTGGGCGGCAAAGCCCCGGACTACTGCCACTGCCCCCTGCTCACGGCGCCGGGCGGGCGCAAGCTCTCAAAGCGCGAGGGCGACCTCAACATGGAAGAGCTCCGCCGCCGCTTCACGCCCGAGGAGCTGACCGGCTGGCTGGCGCACATGTGCGGGCTCATCGACAGGCCGGAGCCCGTCTCTCCAGCTGAGCTCGTGCCTCATTTTTTCTGGGACAGGGTGTCCCTTGAGGACGTCATTTTGCCCGACGGCTTTTAACCCGCCGTTCCCCGGCGTGGCGGCCGGGACTGCGCAGTGAATCCACCCCGGCCTTGAGCTTTTCCTGAGCTCTGCGAATGACGATGAGCGCAGGCGCCGAGAGCAGCGCGAACACGACGAGTATCATAACGCCCGGCAGGTCGAGGGACGAAAGCGTAAAGAGCTCGGGCAGCAGCATGACGCAGAACACAAAGGCAACCGTCAGGCCGACCATCATTGCCTTGCGCAGGAGGTTATAGGGCTTGCAGGTGTAGTGCACCACCATGAGACCTACAACGTTGAGGATGATGGCGCAGACCGTGCTCATCATGTCCTCGCCGACCTCGAACACCATGCAGAAGAGGATGACGCCAAGGACAAGTATGAGGTCCGTCAGCGCACCGGGCAGGGCCCTGTATATGACGTTGGGCAAGAACTTGCCCTTTATCCTCGACATATTCGGCTCCATCGCGAGCACAAAGCCCGGCGCGCCGATCGTGAGCGCGGAGACCAGGCTCATCTGGGCGCTGGTGACGGGATACGGCAGCGTGAAGATGAGCGATATGACCGCCAGGGCAAAGGAAAAGATATTTTTCACGAGGAAGAGCGCCGCAGAGCGCTCTATATTGTTTATGACGCGTCTGCCCTCGGCGACGACCGACGGCATGGCGGCGAAGTTGGACTCGAGCAGCACTATGTGCGAGACCTGGCTGGCGGCGTCGGAGCCGGAGGCCATGGCTATGGAGCAGTCGGCCTCCTTGAGCGCGAGCACGTCGTTGACGCCGTCGCCCGTCATGGCGACGGTGTGGCCGTCGGCCTTGAGCGCGCGGACGAATTTCCGCTTCTGGTCCGGCGTGACGCGGCCGAACACAGTGTACTTTTCGACTGCCTCGGCTATGGCCTCGTCCGTCTCAAGTGTGCGGGCGTCCACATAGCTCTCCGCTCCCTTTATTCCGGCGCGCTTGGCGACCTCGGATACGGCCATGGCGTTATCGCCGGAAATAACCTTGATGGCGACGCCCTGCTCGGCAAAGTATTTGAAGGTATCCGGAGCCTCGGCGCGGATCTTGTTCGAGAGCAGTATGAGGGAGATGGGCATGAGCGGCTCAGAGAGCGTCTCGTCGTCCGGCTGGCCGTCGTAAAGCGCGAGCAGCAACACGCGGCAGCCCTTGGATGAGAAGGCGTCTATCTGCCTCGCGTACTTTCCGTAGTTATCGCCGAGGAGCACGTCCGGCGCGCCTAGCAGATAGGTCTCGTCCTCGTGGAAGCTGACGCCGCCGAACTTCTTGGCGGAGGTGAAGGGCACGGCCTTTATGGCCTGCTGCTTGACCTCGCCGGTGAAGTATTTCCGCAGCGCGGCCATGGTGTCGTTGTCGGCGCGCATGGCTCCGACGTAATCGGCCATGATGAGGCGGATGTCGCTCTCCTCAAAGCGTTCAGGGCAGAGGGGCACTATGTCCTCGACGGCCATTTTGTTTTCCGTCACGGTGCCGGTCTTGTCCACACAGAGCACGTCCACGCGCGCGAGCGTCTCTATGCAGCCCATGTCGTGGACGAGGGTCTTTTTCTGCGCGAGACGCACCACGCCGGCGGCGAGGGCCATGCTGGTGAGGAGGTAGAGTCCCTCCGGTATCATGCCTATGAGCGAGGCCACGGTGGCGACCACGCCGTCCGAAACGCTGCGTTCAAGCCAGACTATCTCCTTGACGGCCATGAGTATGCCGAGCGGGATAATAGCGATGCCGATTATCTGCACCAGGCGGGTCAGGGAGCGCATCATCTCAGACTGCTGGGGCGGCTTTGCCTCCTTGGCCTCGAGCGTCAGGCGATTGGCGTAGGAATCCGCGCCCACCTTTGTGAGGCGCGCGCGGCACTCCCCGGACACGACAAAGCTGCCGGAGAGCAGCTCCGCGCCCGGAGTCTTTTTGATTTCGTCCGCCTCTCCGGTTATCAGCGCCTCGTTGGCGCTGCACTCGCCCGCGACGACCACGGCGTCAGCGAAAATCTGGCTGCCCGCGGAGAACACGACGATGTCATCCCGCACCATCTCACTGGTGGGTATCTTCCTCTGTCTGCCGTCGCGTATGACGAAGCCGTGCGGGGCCGTCAGCAGTGTCAGCTTGTCGAGCGTGCGCTTTGAGCGCAGCTCCTGCACTATGCCGATGGCGATGTTGGCGAACACGACGCCGAGAAACATCGCGTTCTGCCAGGTGCCGAACACCAGCACCACGGCCGCCAGCAGGAAAAACAGCATGTTGAAGTAGGTAAAGATATTGGACTTTATTATCTGCCCCACGGTCTTGCCCGGGGGGTCTATGGGCAGATTTGCCCAACCTGCGTCCACGCGGTCCTGCGCCTGAGCGGAGGAAAGGCCCGTTTCAGGATTGGCTTCAAGCACGGGCACCGGGCGGCGCATCGGTTCTTCCATATTGCGTTTTTTCCCTATCTTTCTCATAACGGCTATTGTAGCATAACAGTGGAAAAAGTAGTAGTAAATTTATTGTTAATATTAGGCCGGAAGTCTTAGGCCAATATTAAGCCCCCGTCTCTTTCGGACGGGGGCTTTGTTTCATATCACGCGCACTCTCAGCACGTCGGGGTTTTTCAGTATCTGGCTGGTTATCTCGCCGTTGACCTTTTCAGCAAGGTCTATCATCGTGTAGGCATAGCCTCCGCGGGGCTTGTTTATCATGTGCTCGATGTTGATATTCCGGGCGCTTATAAGGTCGAGGATGCTGTTTATCATGTTCGGCACATTGCGGTGGATGACGCAGAGACGGCACACACCCATGCGCTCCAGGGAGGCGTTCGGCATGTTCACGCTGTTGCGGATGTTGCCGTTGGCGAGGTAATCATATATCTCCTGCGCCGCCATGACGGAGCACTTCTCCTCGCTCTCGGGCGTGCAGGCGCCGAGATGCGGGGTGGTAATGCAGTTGCGCACGCCGATTAGCTTCTTGTTCGGGAAGTCAGTGACGTATTTGCCCACCTTGCCGCTCTCGAGGCCGGCTATCATGGCGTCGTCGTCCACTATCTCAGCACGGGACTCATTCATTATGCGCACGCCGGGACGCATGGACGCGATGGCGGCGGCGTCGATCATGTGATGCGTGCTCTCGGTGTAGGGCACATTGAGGCTGATGTAGTCGCTGGTGCGCAGTATCTCGTCGAGGTAGTCGACGTGGATGACGTCGCGCGAGAGCCGCCAGGCGGATTCAACGGACATGTAGGGGTCGTAGCCGCGGACGGTCATGCCGAACTCAAGCGCGAGGTTCGCCACCAGCGCGCCTATGGCGCCGAGACCGATGACGCCGAGGTTCTTGCCGCAGAGCTCCGGGCCAGCGAAGGCGCTCTTGCCCTTCTCGACCAGGGCAGGTATCTCGTCACCCTTGTCGGCGATGGACTTGACCCACTCTATGCTGCCGAGGATATCCCTCGAGGCGAGGAGCATCTCGAAGATGACCATCTCCTTGGTGGCGTCCGCGTTCGCGCCGGGGGCATTGAACACGACTATGCCCTTTTCCGAGCAGGTCTCGAGCGGGATGTTGTTCACGCCCGCGCCCGCGCGGCCTATGCACAGAAGCTCCGGCCAGAACTCCGTGGAGTGCAGGTCGGCCGAACGTATGAGCAGCGCCTCCGGGCTCTCGACATCCGGCTTCACGGCACAGCCGTGCTTCTCGAGTATCGATATCCCAAGAGGGGAAATGGCGTTCATCGTCCGTATCTTATACATGGTGTGCCACCTCGAAATCCTTCATATATTCGGCCAGCGCCTTCGCGCCCTCGATGGGCATGGCGTTGTAGAGTGAGGCACGCATACCGCCGGTGAGCCTGTGGCCCTTTACGTTCAGCAGGCCGCGCGCCGCGGCTCCCTTGACGAACTCGGCGTCCAGCTCCTCGGAGCCGGTGCGGAAGGTCACGTTCATGCACGAGCGGCTGCCCGGCTCCGCGTGCGCCTTGTAGAGCTTCGAGTTATCCAGCACGTCGTAGATGAGGCGGCTGCGCTCGCGGCGGCGCTCATCCATGGCCGTGACTCCGCCCTCGGCCTCTATCCACTCGAGCACCAGCCCGAGCATGTATATGCACCAGCAGGGCGGGGTGTTCAGCATGGAGTCCTTGTTTATCTGCTTCTGGTAGCTCATTATCTGCGGCGTGTCGGGCCGCTCATGGCCGGCATAGAAGCGGTCGACGATGACCACGGTGAGGCCTGCGGGGGCGATGTTCTTCTGCGCTCCCGCGTAGATGAGCGCGTAGGGCGCCACGTCCACGGGGTGAGACATTATTTCCGAGGACATGTCGCAGACCAGGGCTATGCCTCCGGTCTCGGGCACATAGTCCCAGGCCGTGCCGTAAATGGTGTTGTTGGCGCAGTAGTGGAAGTACGCGGAGCCCGGCTCGATGTCCAGCTCCTCCTGGCGCGGTATGCGCCTGAAATCCTCATCCGTGCCGTCCCAGGCGACGGATACGCGGCCGTACTTTTCGGCCTCCTTCGCGGCTATGCCGGAAAAATTACCTGTTATGGCGTAGGAAGCCCCGGCCTTGCCGATGAGATTCATCGGTATCGCCGCGAACTGCGTGGTGGCGCCGCCCTGGAGGAACAGCACCTCGTGCGTCTCGGGCACGTCCAGCAGCTTTTTGAACCTCTCACGCGCGTCGAGATATATCTCCTTGAACTGACTGCCGCGATGGCTCATCTCCATGACCGACATACCGCAGCCGTGCCAGTTGAGCAGCTCCGATTGCGCCTTCTTTAGAACGGCCTCCGGCATCTGAGCCGGGCCAGCCGCGAAATTATAAGCCCTATCCGGCATTCTTGGACACATCCTTTTACAGTTAGAACTCTTTTAGTCTTTATAGGCTCAGCCTATTTTAATAGTATAGCCTTTTCCCGCCTTGCGCGTCAAATAGCAGCTCCAACAAGCATTGAGCCCGAAACAGAGCTGATTTGCACGTTTTTAACAAGGCCCCGCAGGCCTGTCCCCGGCACGGAAACTTCGACGTAGTTTGATGCGTGACCTGTGGACACGCCGTTCTCCTCGGTCTCGAAGAGCACCTCGAGCGTCCTGCCCACGCAGGAGGCGAGGTACTCCCCTCTCATCCGCTCCGCGAGGGCATGGGCCTCGGCCGCGCGGCGGGATTTCACCGCGGCGGTGAGCTGAGAGGGCATTTTGTCCGCAGGTGTGCCCGGGCGCCGCGAGTACGGGAAGACGTGCATGGCCGAGAAGGCACACTTTTCGATGAAAGCGAGCGTCGCGGCGTGGTCGGCCTCCGTCTCGCCGGGGAAACCGGTTATGAGGTCGGCGGTCAGACCGCAGAGCGGGAAATACCTGCGCAGCCGCTCCGTCACGGCGAAGAAAGCTGCCGTGTCGTACTTCCGGCGCATCCGCGCGAGCGTGGCATCGCAGCCGGACTGCAGCGAGAGGTGGAAGTGGTCACATACCCTTCCCGTCCCGGCGAGGCGGCGGCAGAAGTCCTCCGTCACCACCGTCGGCTCGAGCGAGCCGAGGCGCAGCCGCAGCCCTGGCGCGGCCTCGGCTATGGACTCCACCGCATCAGCGAGATTGGGGCCGCCCGGCAGGTCCTCGCCATAGGAGGCTATCTCTATGCCCGTGAGCACCAGCTCGCGATAGCCCTTTTCGGCCAGCTCTGCGGCCTCGGCGGCGGCACGCTCCGGCGGCAGGGAGCGCACGCGCCCCCTTGCGTATGGTATGATGCAGTAGGTGCAGAAGTTCTGGCAGCCGTCCTCGAGCTTGAGGTAGGCCCGCGCGTGGCCTGAAAAGGCGCCCGCGGGCAGGTCCTCTATTATCCTGCGCTCAAAGGGCTTGTCTATGCTCCGCTCGTGCGCGCTCTCGCTTACCGCACGCTCCACGGCTTCGACAAAGCCGCGGCGGTCGCCGCTGCCCCAGACCACGTCCGCGCCTATGGCCTCGGCGGCGTCCGGGTCCGTCTGCGCCCAGCAGCCGCAGACGGCGCTTTTGGCGTTTGGATAGCGCTCCATGAGCCTGCGCAGCGCCTGGCGGGACTTGCGCCCGCTCTCGGCCGTTACGGCGCAGGAATTGACTATGACGACGTCGGCCTCGGCGTCCCCAGAGGCTGGCTCGTGCCCGCGCTCGCGCAGAAGCGTCTCCATGGCCTGGGTCTCATACTGGTTGACCTTGCAGCCGAGTGTGTTTATAATATATTTCATCTCAAAATACCTCGAAGGTGATTAATTTGGACATTTATCTGGACAACGCGGCCACGACGCGGGTCTGCCCCGAGGCCGCGGACATGGCATACAGAGTTATGACGGAGGTCTACGGCAACCCCAGCTCAACGCACGCACGCGGACGCGAGGCCAGGAAGCTGCTCGACAACGCCCGGCGCGAGATCTCCCTCTCTCTCGGCTGCCAGCCAAAGGAGCTGGTTTTTACCTCCTGCGGCTCCGAGGCAGACAACTGGGCGCTGCTCTCCGGCGCACACGCCGCGAGCGCCAAGGGCGGGCACGTCATCAGCTCTCTCACTGAGCACGACGCCGTGCGCAAGTCGCTCGACGAGCTCGAGCGCCGCGGCTATGAGGTCACCCGCCTCGCCCCGGATGAGAGCGGCGCGATACCCGTACAGGCGGTCATCGACGCGCTCAGGCCGGACACGGTGCTCGTTTCGCTCATGCTCGTGAACAACGAGACCGGCGCCGTGAACGACATCCCCGGCGTCGCCCGCGCGCTCAAAAAGGCAAATTCAAAGGCGCTGCTGCACTGCGACGCGGTGCAGGGCTTTCTGAAGGTGCCCTTCACGGTAAAAACGCTCGGCGCGGACATGGTGGCCATCTCCGGCCACAAGATACACGCGCCGAAGGGCATAGGCGCGCTCTACATACGCTCCGGGCTGCACCTGCGCCCCCTCATAGTCGGCGGCTCCCAGGAGGACGGCCGCCGCGCGGGCACGGAGTCCATGCCCCTCATCTGCGCCTTTGGCGAGGCCGCGCGCGTTGGGCGCTCGCAGATGGCCGAGTCCACCGCGCGCATGGCGAAGCTGCGTGAGCACGCCGTGGAGCGGCTCCGTGCAGAGAATCCCGGTCTGCTCGTCATTGGCGGCGGCGCGCCGCACATACTCTGCGTCTCCCTGCCGGGGTACAGGAGCGAGGTGCTCATGAACTTCCTCGAGGCACGCGGCATCAGCGTATCGAAAAGCTCCGCCTGCAAGAAGGGCGGGCGGAGCCATGTGCTGGAGGCCATGGGGCTGCCTGCCCCGGTCATCGACGGCGCCCTGCGCCTCGGCCTGTCGCGCTTCACCACAGCTGAGGAGCTCGATGAGTTCTGCAGCTGCCTGCGTGATGCGCGCGAATCGCTGGCCCACAACTGAGCGGGCCCTATTTCCTATCCTTGCGGTTTTTGTCTTCGCTTCCGTCCGGGGGTCTCTTCCCCCGGGCGTTTTTTATTATGAGCCGGCGCAGCCTCTCGGCTCTCGCCGCGCCCGCTGCCTTGGAGGCCTCGCGCGCCTGGGCGCGTTTTTCGCGGCGCTCCTCCGGCGTGGGCTGCGGCGGCATCTCTATGTGCTCGCCGGTCTTGGGGTCTATGTGGTGCAGGTTCTCATAGCTCACATAGTCCTCGGGCAGTCCGCTGCGGCGCAGCTTTCGCTTTGTCAGGTTCTTTATGCCCGTGTATATGACCACGAACACCGGCACGCCCAGAAGCATGCCCATGAAGCCGAAGAAGCCGCCGCCTATGATGATGGCGAACATTATCCAGAAGCCGTTCACGCCCGTGGAACTGCCCAGGATCTTCGGACCGAGGATGTTGCCGTCGAACTGCTGGAGTATGAGTATGAACACGAGGAAGATGAGGCACTTCATCGGGTCCACGAGCAGTATGATGAACGCCGAGGGTATAGCGCCGATAAAGGGTCCGAAGAAGGGGATGACGTTCGTCACACCCACTATGACCGCAACGAGCAGCGTATACGGCATGTTCATCAGCTGGCAGCATATGTAGCAGAGTATGCCTATTATGGCGCTGTCCAGGATCTTGCCGGAGATGAAATCCATGAAGGTCTTATCCGTGAAACGCACGCCCTCGAGCACCTTTTCCGCGGCCTCGACCGTGAAGATGCAGTAGAGCACCCTTTTCGCCCCTGTGGCGACGGCCTCCTTGTTGAAGAGCAGGTAGAAGGACACTATGATGCCCACCACGACGTAATAGATGCCGCGCACGAAGGTGACTATGCCGGAGGTGATGCTGCCTATGATGTTCGTCATCTGCGGCAGGAGCGTTTCCGTCGCCCAGCGTGTCATCTGGTCCGACGCGCTGCTGAGCAGGCTCACCACATCGTCCTTGAGTTCGGGATAGTCCTCAAAGGTGCGCGTGACCCAGGCCACGATGGTCTCGTAATAGCTCTGGCTGTTCTGCACTATGCTGTTTATGCTCAAGTATATCTGCGGCAGGATGAGCCACAGCAGGGCACCGATGATGAACAGCATCAGCAGCTCGGCCATAATTATCGCCGACGCGCGTCCAAAGCCGAAGGAGCGGCGGTGGTCATTCTTGAACAGCCTGTCCCCCAGCGGATTCGTCAGCGTCCGCTCGAAGAACACCATCGCCGGTCGGAGCAGATAGGTTATCGCAAAGCCCCAGATGAAGGGCGCGATAATGTGTACGAACGCGGAAAAGCCCTTCGACACATCCCCCCACCGCGACAGCAGCATATAAAACGCTATGCTGCACGCGATGACGGCAAAGGCCGTCAGGCCCCAATAGAGGTATTTTTTGTCTCCGCCGAATCTTTTCATGCCAACCTCCCCGATTTTTCCCCGGCTGCGTGCCATTTCTATTGTAACCGCAGCCTTCGCGCCCGTCAACCGCAAAAACACGTCCGCGCGGGCTTTATAATCCTTATGTAAACTGTTTAATGAATATTCGCCGACTTTTTTCGACAGCCTTCGCGGTTGAAAACTCTGTTGAAAATGTGCAAAAGCTTTGCGTGGCGGGCTTTTTTCCCGCTATGGCCGTTCACAGAAAATACACATTTGAAGTGAATATCGCATAATTTACGTCTACCACTTCGCCGGGGGCATTTTCGCGGACGAGGCCGCATAGGGTTTTACAAAAACCGGCTTTCGGAGGTCTCTCGATATGAAAAAGACAGCAAGCATTCTGACCGCTCTTCTGCTCTGCTTCCTGCTGGCCGCGCCCGCGTGTGCGCTGGATGCGCAGGACCCCGCCGCCCCGGAGATCTCCGCGCCCTCCGCCGTGCTTATAGAGCGCGAGACCGGCACGGTGCTCTACGCCAAAAACGAGACGGAGCGCCGCCCTCCGGCCTCGGTGACCAAGGTCATGACTCTGCTGCTCATAGCCGAGGCGGTGGACGCTGGCGAGCTCTCGCTCGACGACATGGTCACGGCCTCTGAGCGCGCGGCCTCGATGGGCGGCAGCCAGATATGGCTGGAGGTGGGCGAGCAGCTCTCCGTCTCGGACATGATAAAGTGCGTGGCCGTCGTCTCGGCCAACGACTGCGCCGTGGCGCTTGCCGAGCACCTCTGCGGCTCTGAGGCGGCCTTCGTGGAGAGGATGAACCAGCGTGCAGAGGAACTGGGGCTTGAGAACACGCAGTTCACGAACTGCACCGGCCTCTTTGACGACACGGCGCACTACACCTGCGCCCTGGACATCGCCGTCATGAGCCGCGAGCTTCTGAGCCACGAGTGGATAAAGCAATACACGACCATCTGGATGGACTCTGTACGCGACGGCAAGTCGGAGCTCACAAATACCAATAAGCTGGTGCGTTTCTATGAGGGCTGCACCGGGCTCAAGACCGGTTACACCTCCACGGCGATGTACTGTCTCTCAGCCTCGGCGGAGCGTGACGGCACGGAGTACATAGCCGTCATCATGCACGCCGAGAGCATCGACAGCCGCAACGCCGACGCCTCCACCCTGCTCGACTACGGTTTTGCAAACTTCCGTCTCTGTCCGCTCACCTCCGGCGAGGAGCTGCCGCAGGTGGCCGTGGAGCTCGGCACCGTGGAGAGCGTCACGCCGGTCTATGACGGCGGCGGGGCCGTGCTGCTGCGTACGAAGGACGCCGAGGGCCTCTCCTGGAGCGTTGACCTGCCCGAGAGCGTATCCGCGCCCGTCCGCGCCGGCGAGAGGCTCGGCACGCTAACGCTCTCGAACAGCGCCGGTCCCGTGGCCGAGGTGCCCCTCCTCGCGGGCGAGACCTCGGAGCGTCTTTCCGCGCCCGGAATATTCACAAAGCTGCTCTCTTTCCTGTTATGCGCGGAGTGATTCTCCACTTTTCGGCTGATTTCGACGCTTTTCCAGCGTTTAGTCCCCACTTTTTCATAAAAGTATGCTGAGTTTTGATACTTGTAATCTGCGAAAATAGTAGTATAATCTTCCTGAACCCTATACTTTTATGCAAAAGGATGAGGAACATGATTAAAGTCGATCTCACCGGAGCCGCACCGTTTTTTGACGCTGCCGGTCCCGATTACGCCGCTGCTGCCTCAGCCCAGCGCATGCTCGAGGAAAAGAGCGGCCCGGGCGCTGAGTTCACCGGCTGGATCGAGCTGCCCATGCGAATGAAAAAGGGCGAGCTCAAGCCCATACTCGCTGCCGCTTCCAAGATACGCTCCCGCTCCAAGGCGCTGGTCGTCGTCGGCATCGGCGGCTCCTACCTCGGCGCGCGCGGCGCTATTGAGCTGCTGCGCCCCCTGCCCGGCAAGGATGACCCGAAGATCTTCTTCGTAGGCAACGGCCTGAGCCCGGACTACCTCAACGGCGTCATCGAGCAGCTCGGCGACGACGACTTTGACGTGAACGTCATCTCCAAGTCCGGCACCACGCTCGAGCCCGCGGTATCCTTCCGCGTGTTCCGCGCCATGCTCGAGAAGAAATACGGCTCCGCCGCCAAGCGCCACATCTTCGCCACGACGGACACCTCCCGCGGCGTGCTGCGCTCCATGGCCAACGCCGAGGGCTGGGAGTGCTTCACCGTACCCGGAGACGTGGGCGGACGCTACAGCGTTCTCTCCGCCGTGGGCCTGCTGCCCATGGCCGTTGCCGGCATAGACGTCACCGCCATAATAGAGCACGCCATCGAGACCTTCGGCGCGCTCTACCTCCGCAGCCCGGACAACCCGGTCTGGCAGTACGCCGCCGCAAGGCAGCACCTCTATGGCCGCGGCTACGGCATAGAGCTTCTCGCCAGCTACGAGCCCTCTTTCCGCTTCATGGGCGAGTGGTGGAAGCAGCTCTACGGCGAGAGCGAGGGCAAGAACGGCATCGGCATTTTCCCCGCCTCCCTCGAGTACACCGCAGACCTCCACTCCATGGGCCAGTATGTTCAGGACGGCCCGCGCAAGCTCTATGAGACTGTCGTCTCCTTTGAGAAATCGCTCACCAGCTTCCCCGTGCCCTTCGGCATGGGCGACCCGGACGGCCTCAACTACCTCGCCGGCCGCGACCTGCACGACATCTGCCGCACCGCGCGCGACGCCGTCAAGGCCGCGCACATCTCCGGCGGCGTGCCCAACATCGGCGTGAGCGTGGAACGCCGCGACGAGGCCGGCTACGCCGAGCTCGTCTGCTTCTTCGAGCTTGCCTGCGCCATCTCCGGCTACATGTCCGGCGTCAACCCCTTCGACCAGCCGGGCGTCGAGGCATACAAGAAAAATATGTTCAAAATGCTGGGTAAACCCGGCGCCTGATGCCCCAAAATAAAACATTATATTAACTTTGATTTTACCCGTTGAACTCGGGCTGAAAAAATGGTAAGCTGTAAACACAAGTTACAGCTTGCCATTTTTACTGACTGCAAAAAACGTTTAAGGAGCGTGATTCAAATATGGTCAAGGTAATCGTGGGCCTGAAGGGTTCCGGAAAGACCAAGCGCCTGGTGGAGCTCGTCCGCAGCGCCGTCGAGGAGGAACATGGCGACGTCATATGCATTGAGAAGGACAAGAATCTCACTTACGACATACCGTATCAGGCCCGCCTTATCCACGCCAGCGACTACCAGATCGGCACTTTTGAGTTCATGAAAGGCTTCATCAGCGGACTCAGAGCGGGCAACTACGACATCTCCCACATCTTCATAGACAACTTCCACAAGATGTTCAATGCCGGCACGGAGGCGCAGGTACTGGATTTCCTTGACTGGCTCTCCAGCTTCGCTGAGACCGAGGGCATCAAGTTCACCATCACCATGACGGCCGACCCCGAGACCGTCAGCCCCGAGATCAAGAAATACGCGATGTAATGCAAAAAAGACGCCCATCAAATGGGCGTCTTTTTTTGCTGTCAGGGCTCCGCTCAGGAGATGGAGCGCCCCAGTTTTTCGGCTTCTTCAAGCTGCGCGTCCTTGCTCAATATCTCACCAGCCTCCATATTTCCACCGGCATATACAATGCCTATGTTCTCCCAGCCCAAATGTGACGTCAGGCCCTCATAGAATGCCCTCACGGGTGCAAAGTTGTCTGCCGTATCCCCCTCGGCAGACATGAGCAAGGCGCAGGCTTTGTGCGGGTTCTCGTAATCCGGACTGAGCTCCGCTACCGCAAACAGGCGGTCAAAAGCCGTTTTGAGCTGGCCGCTGATGCCCCAATAGTACATTGGAGAGGCCAAAACGACAATATCAGCTTCCCTGTATACCGGATAGATCTTCATCATGTCGTCCTTCTGCACGCAGGGACTTGCCTCGTCTTTTCCGCCATTGCAGCAGCCGAGACAGCCGTGGATGTTCATTTTTTGCAGGTCAAAGCGAGTGACCTCATTCCCGGCGGCTTCCGCTCCCCTGGTAAAGCGCGCTATCAGCTCCTGCGTATTTCCGTTCGGGCGGGGACTTCCATTAAGAATGCAGATTTTTTTGCTCATGTGATTTACACCTCCAAGGTTTATGCTATAATTATAGCAACACATTTAACTTTAATGAAGTACGCACATTGTTGTTAGATACTAACCCAAAGGAGAGTGTAAATGTTCAAGGATTATATTGAAAATGCTAACTTTGAGGACACAGGCTTCAGTTATACCTTGTCGCTGATCAGCGGAAAGTACAAGATGGTCATCCTGTACTGTCTGATGGAGTTTAAAATTGTGCGGTACAATGAATTGAAGCGGTACATAAAGACCATCTCTCACAAAACACTGAGCTCCTCCCTGAAGGAGCTGGAGAGGGACGGCTTGATAATTCGCAACGAGTACCCGCAAATCCCGCCCAAGGTGGAATACAGCCTGTCGGAAAAAGGGAGCTCGCTCATGGAAATACTTGATAGACTATGCGTGTGGGGCGAGGTTCACAAGCACGACGCGGAATAATCAAAAGGCGAGCAGGTTGAAGCCACCTGCTCGCCTCTTATCATTTTATAGTATACCTTTATGCCGTAGCGGCTGTTATGGGGGCCTTTCGGGTCAGGAGCCAGTCGATGAAGGCGAAAACCACTGCAATGCCGATAAGGAACACGCTCAGGTTCAGCGGGGCCTCGCCCAGCCAGCGGAAGAAGCTCAGCACTGCGTCCATGAACCCGCCAACTATCATCGTCGCGTTCATGAGCAGCAGCAGCGCGGCGCCCATGCCCAGCGACACTATCCAGCGCCACAGCTTCGTGAGCCGCCAGTACAGCAGCGACAGGAAGCTGCCCACGAATACCGCGGAGCCGCTCCACACGAAACTCAGCAGGAAGCTACGCAGCTGCCCTGACAGGCTCAGGTCCTCGCCGTAGATCATGGCGTAGAAGCTCATGAGCGCCGCGTTCGTCGTGTCCTGCGTCGCGACCGACAGCCATTCAACGAGCGTCACGCCCAGCGCCGCTACCATCGACGCCACGACATTGGCCGTGAAGCAGGCTGCAAGGCTCGTGCCGCGCGACACACCGTTCTGTATGCCCAGGCGCAGGTCCTCGCGCACCGTCACGATGCCTATCACAAATGAGAACACCGTCAATGCTATCGAAAAGTTCGACACTACCCGCTCATCTATCGCTGAAACCATGATCAGCACACCGTAGATCACCAGCACCGTGCACAGCAGCGTCACCAAAAGGAACACGCCCACAGCCTTGAGATCGTCCTTCAGCCGGTATTTGAAAATAGGCAGGAAGTTCATTTCGCACCCTCCTCGTTCATGAGACTTATGAAGTAATCCTGCAGGCCCATGGGGCTGACCTCGAGGCCCGCAGGGACACGCGCGTCCGGCTCTCCCTCGACGCAGGCGGTCTTGAGCCCGCCTATGGACGTCGTGTTCAGCACCCTGCGTCCGGCGATATAGCCGTCCACCAGCCCCGCCGGGCCGGTCACGGTGTGCGCCGCGCCCTTGAGCTCCTCGGCTGGGGCATTGCGCAGTATCTTGCCGTCCTTTATGATGACAGCGTGCTCGATGAGCGGCGCCGCCTCCTGGATGAGGTGCGTGGAGATTATGACCGTCTGCTCCCCGCCGCCGCAGTGCTCCATCAGCAGCCGGTAGAACATGTCGCGGTGCTGCGCGTCCAGGCCCAGCACCGGCTCGTCGAATATGACGTAGGGCGTGCCCGCCGAGAGCGCCAGGATTATGCGGATTATGCTTGAATAGCCCGTTGAGAGCGCCTTGACCTTCTTGTTCATGGGAAGCCCAAACTTCTTCGCCAGCTCCATTGCCAGCTCAAGGTCGAAGCTGGGCAGAAAATCCGCCGTTATCTTCAGCGCGGCCTTTACCTTCATGCTCTCCGGGAACAGGTTCTGCTCCGCCATCATGTACACCTTGCTGAGCGCCTTGTCGCGCCCAGGGGCGCTCTCGCCGTCTATCAGCACCTCGCCGCTGTCCGCGTAGAGGCGGTTTGTGATTATGTTCAGCATCGTAGTCTTTCCGGCGCCGTTGCTGCCGAGCAGGCCGTATATCTTCCCGCCGCCGAAACTCAGGCTGACGTCCGAGAGCGCATGGACGCCGCCGAAACTTTTGGATACGTGTTTAAGCTCAATCGCCATCGTTATATCCTCTTTCCATCATTTTCTGAAGCTCCTCAAGCGAGAGGCCGAGCGCTCTTGCCTCCCTTGCCGCGGGCTTCGCGAGGTTTACATAAAAACTTTCACGCCGCTTTTGCAGCAGCTTTTCCCTTGCGCCTGTGGAGACGAACATGCCTACGCCCCTCTTTTTATAGATGAGGCCCTCCTCCACGAGCAGGTTGATGCCCTTGAGCGCCGTTGCGGGATTGATCTTCAGCGCGGCGGAGTATTCCGTGATGGAAGGTATCTGCCCCTCCTCCGGAAACGCGCCGGAAATTATCCCGTCCTCCAGCATCTCCGCAAGCTGAAGGAAGATCGGTCTGGACTCATCAAAGCCTGCCATTGGCTCACCTCCTGGTGTGTCGGTTAGTTACTTGAGTAATTAACTAACTGTGGCTGCAATATACCACGCCCCTGCGCATTTGTCAAGCGTGTATTTTCCTGCTGATAAAAAGTTTTCATACGCTTGTCGAGGCGTGTGTGATATAGTACAATAATGTGATCAAGAAACGGGGTGTTTCGATGCCGGACTACATCATCCCCGCCGGTTACGGCGAGGCGGAATACATTGACAAGAAGTCGAGATTCATAGGTCAGGTGCAGCACGCGGAGAGCGAGGCTGAGGCCATGGCCTTTGTGGAGCAGATACGCAAAAAGCACGCGGACGCCACGCACAACGTCTGGGCCTACGTCCTCAACAACGGGGCAATGCGCTGGTCGGACGACGGCGAACCCGGCGGCACCTCAGGCCAGCCGACGCTCAACGTCTTCCGCTCGGCGGGCGTTGTGGACGTCTGCTGCGTGGTCACGCGCTATTTTGGGGGCATACTGCTCGGCTCCGGCGGACTGGTACGCGCCTACTCCAAGGCCGCATCCATGGCCCTCGAGGCCGCAGGACGCGCCCGCATGGCGGAGTGGAACGTCGTCGAGACCGTCTGCGGCTACGCCCAGTACGAGCGCGTAAAGCGCCTGCTCACCGACCTCGGCGCCGTCGACCTTGACTCTTCCTTCGGGGCGGACGTGTCCGTCTCCGCCCTACTGCCTGTGGATACGGCGGATGTGTTCTGCTCCAGGCTCACCGACGTCACCGCCGGCAGCGCAAAAAGCCGCGTCGCGGACAGCGTTTTCAGACCGCAAAAAATTTTTTCGGAAAAATAAAGGGTTTTTGCGAAATACGCAGTATAAGTATTGTGTAGAGATATTCAGGCGCGAAGGAGGTCGGACCCATGAACTGCCCAAGAGAGACAAGAGAACGGGCCGAGGAGCTGCTCGTCTGCTCCCGGGGCGTCCGCGCGCGCAGCAGCGCCGGGAGGCTGAGGCCCGAACCCGAGTGCGAGGTGCGCACCTGCTTTCAGCGGGATATCGACCGCATCATCCACTGCAAGAGCTTTCGCCGCCTCAAGCACAAGACACAGGTCTTTCTCCAGCCGGAGGGCGACCACTACCGCACCCGTCTCACCCACACGCTGGAGGTCGCCCGCATAGCGCGCACCATCTCGCGCGCGCTCATGCTCAACGAGGACCTCACCGAGGCCATCGCCCTCGGCCACGACCTCGGGCACACGCCCTTCGGCCACGCTGGAGAGCGCGCGCTCAATGAGATCTACCCCGGCGGCTTCCGCCACTACGAGCAGAGCCTGCGCGTCGTGGACAGGCTTGAGAAGGACGGCCGAGGCCTCAACCTCTGCAACGAGACCCGCATCGGCATACTGAACCACACCACCGGTACCCCGCGCGGCAGTCTCGAGGCCGACGTCGTCCGCCTTTCGGACCGCATCGCTTACATAAACCACGACCTTGACGACGCGGAGCGAGCCGGTATCCTCGCCCCAGGCGACGAGCCCGCAATCATCCGCGAACGCCTCGGCACCCGCAACAGCGAGCGCATAAACTCCATCGTCAACGACGTCATCGAAACCAGCGCCGAGCTCGATGTCATCCTCATGTCCCCGGATATCACCGAGGCCGTGCAGGTCTTCAACGACTTCATGTACTCCGAAGTCTACAAAAACCCCGTCGCCAAGGGCGAGGAGAGCAAGGTCGGGAATATCCTCCTGAGCATATGGGAATATTATGTCAACCATCCTGCCAAACTGCCTGGGGACTACCGCACAATAGCGGACGAGGAGGGCATAGAGCGCGCGGCGACGGACTATGTCTCCGGCATGACGGACAAGTACGTGATGGACGTGTACTCAGAATTGTTCATACCCAAGTCCTGGCAGGTTCGCTGAAGAGGGAGGCGAGAGCATTTGGCCTTTTCGCAGGACTTTTTACAGGAGCTGGCGGACCGCAACCCCATCGAGGACGTGGTCGGGGAATACGTCGCTCTGACCAAGCGCAGCGGCCAGAACCTGTTCGGACTCTGCCCCTTCCACAGTGAGAAGACGCCGTCTTTTTCGGTCTCACCCGCAAAACAGATATATCACTGCTTCGGCTGCGGCAAGGGCGGGAGCGTCATAAACTTCATAATGGATATAGAGAGCCTCAGCTTTCCGGAGGCGGTGGAGTTTCTGGCCCGCCGCGCCGGGATGAAGGTGCCGGAGCAGAGCTCCGACCCCGGCAAGCCCAAGCGGGACAGGCTGTACGCCCTCAACCGCGACGCGGCGAGGTTCTTCTACGAGCAGCTCTCGACCCCGGCTGGGGCGGCGGCTGTGGACTACATGCTTCGCCGCGGCATCACGCCGGCGACGGCCCGGCGCTTTGGCCTCGGCTGCGCGCCCGACACTTGGGATTCGCTGACCTCGGCGATGAAGCAGAAGGGCTACACGGAACGCGAGCTCTACGACGCGGGCCTTGTGCGCCGCGGGAAGAAGGGCGGCGTTTACGATGCCTTCCGCGGGAGGCTGATGTTCCCGGTCATCGACGTGCGCGGGAATGTCATCGCCTTTTCGGGACGAATCCTCGGCGAGGGGGAGCCAAAGTACCTCAACAGCCCAGAAACGCCGGTTTTTAGCAAAAGCCATAACTTATTCGGCCTGAATCTGGCTAAAAAGTCTAAATCCGGGTACATTATCCTCGTCGAGGGCAACATCGACGTCGTGTCCCTGCATCAGGCTGGCTTCGACAGTGCCGTGGCATCGCTCGGCACCTCGCTGACGCCGGAGCAGGCGCGGCTCATCTCGCGCTTCAAAAATGAGGTTGTCATAGCCTACGACGCGGATTCGGCCGGGCAGAAGGCCGCGCAGAGGGCGATAAGCATACTGGAGAAGCTGGAGCTGAAGGTCAGGGTGCTTACCGTCAAGGGTGCAAAGGACCCTGACGAGTTCATCAAGTCTAAGGGCGCGGAGGCCTTCCAAAACCTGCTCTCGGAGAGCGAAAACCACGTGGAGTACAGGCTCGACGCGGTGAAAGCGAAGTACGACCTCGAGACGGACGAGGGCAAGGTCGGCTACCTGAAGGACGCGGCTGGCGTCATCGCGGAGCTGCCGGACAGGGCGGCGCGCGAGGTATACGCCATGCGCGCGGCGTCGCTCTGCGGCGTGTCACCGGACGCGGTGAAGGACGAGGTGAAGCAGCTGCGGCGCAGGCGCTCGGCGGCTGCAAAACGCAAGGACGAGCGCGAGCAGCTCAGGCCCGTGCGGATGAGCCAGCCGCAGGCCCAGGGCATAAGAT
>OLZO01000256.1_pt1 | contig 36838 bp, 32 predicted proteins | sample 1644431 | NCBI WGS metagenome assembly OLZO01 (sample SAMEA103958145, study PRJEB25191) | human gut metagenome | biome: human-associated habitat [ENVO:00009003]; feature: intestine environment [ENVO:2100002]; material: feces | place: Germany | collected 2013/2015
GGGTTTCCCCCTCGGACCCCCTTCCTGATCTTTGATAAGCATCAGGAGGTTCCGCGCTCTGCGGAGCGCGGGCAGGGGCTCTGCCCCTGCACCCCGCCACCTTTGAAAAGGTGGACGAAACTTTCAAACGCGCGCGGAGCGCGCAGCGGGACCTTACAGGTTCACGTTTTCGAGATAGTGGTCGAAAAGCGCGTTGAGATAGTTCGCCGCGTCCTCGCCGCGACCGTTATCGATCAGCTCGATGATATGCATGCCCTGCTCATAAAGCGCCTTCTCGCCCCAGAAGCGGGCGGAAGATTCCCACAGCACACTCCCCACGCCGCGGAAGGCATTCATTATGAGCGGGAAAAGCTGATTCCCCGAAAGCGTGCAGATCTTGTAGTGAAAACGTGCAAGCGCCGCCGCTACCTCGGCCGTCGTCGGCGACAACTGGCTCGCCGCTTCAAACTCCGCCATCATCGAGCGGAGCTCTTCCATGTCCTTCTCACTGTGGTGCCGCCCAAGCCTTATGAGCGATCCGCCCTCTATCGCACTGCGCAGCTCCACTATCGAAACAACCATCTGCCGGTCAAGCTTCCCGCCGTTGTAGCGGAGTATCGCATTGAGCGTCTCCAGATTTCCCGTCTCGGCAAAGTCCGCAACAACAGTTCCGCGCCGGGGCGTCACCTCTATGAAGCCCATGCGCGCAAGATCCTCAAGACCAAGATGTACGATGGTCTTGCTTATCTTCATCTGCTCTGCAAGATCCCGCTCGGAGGGCAGCCTGTCGCCGGGCTTGAGCGTTCCGGAAAATATCATGCCTTCTATGCGCTCTATGAAAAGCTCCTTTATGGTAGGCGCAACTATCTGTCCAAAATCCAAATGCAGGCCCTCCTTTCTGGTCAAACCAATAGTATCACGCCCCGGCGGTCATAACAAGCCCCGGGGCGAAAAAAGTTAAAAAAAGGACGCGCGGCATAGCGTTCGTTCTGCCGCGCGTCCTCTTTTCCGCGCCGCCGCGGGATTTGGACGGCTCAGGCTGGTCCGGCCTCGGACGTGGGAAGCGGTGAGAGCTCCGTTCCCGCAAAAAACGGCCCTCTGCACCGGCGTCTCCGGCCCCGCCATGCCTTCTCTCGTCCTCACCTCCGCATCTTTGCGGCCGCACCCGCCGGCTCTGCCCAAAGCCCCGGGCACATGGATTGGACTTACTCAACTGCGGCGATCAGGTCAAATCAACCGCCTATTGATAAAAATATATCACAAAGCGCCCGTTTTATCAAGAAAAACGGGCGCTTCTTCCAATTTTGTATATATGCACATAAGTCTTGGTCAGACCTTAGACCACAGCGTTTTCCTTGCGCTTCTGCCTGGAATCCACAGCCTCGCGCAGCAGGGCGTAAAGCAGCGCGCACACCGGCACGCCGAGAAGGGAGCCGAGCACGCCGCAGATGTTGCCGCCGACGATGACCGCGCAGAACACTGCGACGCCCGGAAGGCCAACGGATTTGCCCACGATACGCGGGTAGATGAAGGCCCCGTCGACCTGCTGTATGGCAAGCACCATGACGATGAAGAGAAGGGCTTTTATGGGGCTTACGATGAGTATCAGCAGCGCTCCGATGACCTCGCCGATGAATGAACCGACCATCGGCACGAGCGAGGTCACACCAATGACCACGGAGATGACCTCGGGGTAAGGGAAGCGGAATATGCGCATACCGATGTAACAGAGTATGCCGAGGATGCAGGAGTCGGTGAACTGCCCGGCCACGAAATTCGAGAAGGTCTCCGAAGCCATGGAAGCTATGCGGCTGATGGTGGAAGATGCCTTCTGCGGGAGGAACGCGTCTATGCAGCGCTTCACGAAGCGGCCTATGCGCTCCTTCTGCGCGAGGATGTAGACGGCGACTATGAGTCCGAGGAAGGTGTTCATTACCGTGCTGATAACTGAGCCGCCCACGTCCGTCACGGTGCTGACCACGGAAGAGCCGGTGCTGGCCACGGAGCCCGAGACGTTGGTCGAGCCCTCCTTGAGGTAGGTAGTGAGGTCGGAAAAGACCTGCTCCCAGTTTACGTTGAACTCCTCGAGCGCATCGAGCGTGATGCCGAAGCCGGCGAGGAATTCCCTCAGCCACTGCACGGCAGAATTGATATAGTCCGGCAGCTGGGATGCCACCTCGGCAACGGTGGCGGTCAACTGCGGCAGGATGACGGCGATGAGGATTATTATCACGCCCAGGGTCACGACGAGCGCGCAGACGAGCGAGACCGGACGGCGCAGCTTCCGGACATACGGCCGTCTGTCCTCGGACATGCCGTAAAACGCCCGGTTTTCAAAGAGCTTGAGCGGCACGTTGAGCACAAAGGCCATGGCAAGGCCGGTTATGACGACGCCGAAGATATTCCACACCGTCGCTATCGCGCCGTATATGGCCGCCAGATTCTGCGCGGCGGTGTAAAGCACCACGGCGAAGGTGATTATGAGAAGTATCGTTCGGACGCTTTTGCGGTCTAGCTTCATGCTTCGCCTCCTCCACGTCTAATCGTTACCATAATACACAGAAATCAACCCCGTATCAAGCCATTTTTGATAGGGCAAAGCCCCGGCTCGATTCAAGCCGGGGCCTTGAGTTCAGGCGATGCCGAGCAGGGAATTGAAGTCGAGCTCCTCAAAGCCGGGCTCCCAGACTATCTCAGCGCCGGCTATCCATCCGTTTATCTGGTCGTCATAGAGCAGGGCGGCGGCAACGGCGCGCAGGTCGTAGGGCGTGCCGGTGGAGTCGTACTGCATGACGGAGTCGTCGGGGCTGGTGGTCTCGCGCAGGATGAGGTGATAGCCGAAGCTGGACTCGACTATGTCGCTGAGTTGGCCGGGCTCAAGAGCCGCGGTGGCCTCAGAGAACTCGGAGACCATCTCGCCGGAGGTGAAGCAGTATCCGTTGGGGTAGGCCGCAAGACCGGTGTCCTCGCTCTTTTCCTGCATGAGCGTGTCGAAGGCGGTCTCCAGCTCCTCGCCGGTCTTGCCCTCGAGCTGGGCGCGGATATCCTCCATCTCGGCGAGCTTCTCGGCCTTGGCCGCATCGTCGAGGGCGTTGCCCTCCTCGTCGGTGGTGAGGATGAGTATGTGCTTGGCGCTCATGTAGCCGTACTCGTCGGCAAAGGCAAGTACCTGCTCGTCGGTCAGATTTTCGCCGCCGGCGCCGTAGATGGTCGCATAGGTGCGGGAATAGAGCGCAGCCATGCGGTTCATGTAGTCGTAGAGCTCACGGCTGACGTAGTTCTGCTCCAGAACCTCAAAGAGCTCCTCCTCGGTGCCGTCCTCGCCCACAAGCTCGGCGATGTCGCTCTCAAGCAGGGCAGCGATGGCGGCCTCGTCCTCCTCGGTGAGCGTGACACCCTCGGCGGCGGCGTTCACCTCAAGGGCATGGTACTGCACGGCATAGTTCTTGGCCTCGTCGGCTATGACGCCGCCGACGGTGGAGTTCTCGTCATAGATATAGGGCACAGAGAAGTCCGAAACGGCGCCGAAGGTGCCGGAATACTGGCTGTAGCAGTAGTAGAGCCAGTAGAAATACTCGCCCCAGGTGACGGGGGAGCCGTCCACGGTCATCACCGTGGTATCGAGGTCATAGGCGGCGCGGGCGCCGTCCCAGTCGAGGTCGACGGTCTCACCGCTGGCCGCAGGGCTGGACTCGGGAGAGGCAGAAGGGTCAGCTTCCCCAGCGCTGCCGCAGCCGGAGAGCAGCGCCAGCACAAGGGCGGCGCAAAGTGTGATAGATACGAGCTTTTTCATTTTATCCTCCTTGGTTTGCGTTCTCATTCTTATCCGTCGAGGCCCAGGCGGCGGCGAAGCGGGAGGCCTCGTCGAGCACCCTGGCCTTGGGCGGGAGCTTGAGCGATATTCTGGGCACGGAGCCGGCCTCAACGCGTAGGCGGCCCTTGTATTCGGGCCGGGCGTAGAGCTCCGAGACCCGGGCCATGTCGAACTCCGCGAGAGTGAAGCGCAGCGTTCCGGCCTTCTGGGAGATGTCCGTGATACCGGCGCGCCCCGCCTCGCCGCGCAGCAGCGCCACGCGTACCAGCGCCGTTACGGCGTCGGGCGGCTCGCCAAAGCGGTCGATGAGCTCGTCAAGCACGTCGTCCGCATCCGCTTCCGTGCGGATAAGCGCTATGCGGCGGTAGAGGTCCATGCGCTGCTCCGAGGAGGCGACGTAGCTCTCCGGGATGTTGGCGGAGATGGCGAGGTCCGCGGTGGAGCTCGCGCGGCTCACGGGCTTTTCGCCCTTCTCCTCCAGGACGGCCTCCTCCAGGAGCTTGAGATACATGTCGTAGCCGACGTCGATGAGGTGGCCGGACTGCTCGGCGCCGAGCAGGTTGCCCGCGCCGCGTATCTCGAGGTCGCGCATGGCGATGCGGAAGCCGGAGTTGAACTCGGCGAACTCGCGTATAGCCTCCAGCCGCTTTTCGGCGATCTCGGTCAGCGACTTGTCGCGCTTGAAGGTAAGGTAGGCACTGGCCCTGCGTGTGGAGCGGCCCACGCGGCCGCGTATCTGGTGCAGCTGGGCCAGTCCCAGCTTGTCCGCGTCCTCTATTATGAGCGTATTCACGTTCGGGATATCTATGCCTGTTTCAATTATCGTCGTGCACACGAGCACCTGAACGTGGCCCTCGACCATGTCCTCCATGACGCGGGAGAGCTGCTCCTCGTCCATTTTTCCGTGGGCCACGGCTACGGCGGCGCCGTCGAGCATCTCGGCGATGCGCATGGCGGTACGCTCGATGTTGTCCACACGGTTGTGGAGATAGTACACCTGCCCGCCGCGATTGAATTCGCGCCGCATCGCGTCCGCGAGGACGCCCCAGTCGTGCTCCATGACGAAGGTCTGCACCGGAAGTCTGTCCTGCGGCGGCTCCTCTATCGTGGACATGTCGCGTATGCCCGCGAGGGCCATGTTCAGTGTCCGCGGTATCGGCGTGGCTGAGAGCGTGAGCACGTCCACCTGACGAGAGAGCTCCTTGATATGTTCCTTGTGCGAAACGCCGAAGCGCTGCTCCTCGTCCACTATGAGCAGGCCCAGGCGCTTGAACTCAACGTCCTTCTGCAGCAGCCGGTGCGTGCCGATGACTAGGTCGCACTTGCCGCTCTTGAGGTCCGAGAGCGTGGAGCGCATCTGCGCCGGGGTGCGGAAGCGGCTCATGACCTGTATGTCGACGGGATAGCCGAAAAAGCGCTGCACGGCGGTCTGATAGTGCTGCTGGGCGAGCACGGTGGTAGGCACGAGTATGGCCGCCTGCTTTCCGCCGAGGATGCACTTCATCACGGCGCGCAATGCGACCTCGGTCTTGCCGTAGCCCACGTCGCCGCAGAGCAGGCGGTCCATGGGCACGGGTTTTTCCATGTCCTCTTTTATCTCCCGGATGCAGCGGAGCTGGTCGTCCGTCTCCTCAAAGCCGAAGCGCTCCTCGAATTCCGTCTGCCAGGGCGAGTCGGGCGGGAAGGCGAAGCCCTCCTGGCGGCTGCGCTCTGCATAGAGCTTTATGAGGCCTTGGGCCAGCTCCTTGGCGGCGGCCTTGGCGCGGGTCTTGGTCCGCTGCCACTCCGCTCCGCCGAGCTTGGAGAGCCGCACGGGCTTATCCTCGCCCGCGCCGACATATTTTGTCACAAGGTCCAGCTGCGTGGCCGGGACGTAGAGGCTGTCCGTGCCCGCGTAGCTAATCTTTATGTAGTCCTTCTCCGCTCCGTCCACGGGTATGCGGACAACGCCCGCAAAGCGGCCTATACCGTGCTGTTCATGCACCACGAGGTCGCCTACGGCGAGGTCGGCGCAGGAATCTATTTTCTCTCCTACGGCCTTTTTACGGCGTTTCTGGCGCCTCAGGCCCGCGCCCATGATCTGGGTATCCGTAAGCACTGCGAGGCGCAGTGTGGGGTACTCCATGCCCGCAGAGAGGCCTCCTGAGGTGACGGAGCACTGTTCAGGTCCAGGAAGGCGGCCTATGTTCTCCGCGGCCGAAGCGCGGACGCCGGCCTTTTGCAGCATCTCCGTGAGTATGTTCGCCCGGCGCATGTCTCCTGCGAGAAGCAAAACGCCAAAGCCATTATCAAGATACTGCCCCGCGTCCTCCGCTGCCTGCTGGGCGGAACCGGCGTAGGAGGGCAGCTGCTTTGCCTGTATGCCCGTCACGCTCCCCGTCGGCAGGGGGTAGCGGCCGGCGGCGAAGGCGTCCGCCATATATACGGGGCGGCCGCTCATGCGCTCGAGCACCGCGTGCTCGGCAAGACAGAAGTCCTCAGCCTTCGAGAGCATGCGCCCGGCGGAGACAAGCTCCTCCACGTCGTGCGCTATCTGCGCGGAATAGTCCTTCGCCCGGTCCATAAAGCGCCCGGGCTGGTCGAGAATTATGGCCGCGCCCTCGGGGACGTAATCGAGCGCACAGGCGCTCTCGCCGTAGATGAGGGCCTCGTACCGGTCGGCGGCGCGCAGTTCGGCCCCGGCGGAGAGGCGCTCTGCGTCCTCACGCAGAGTCTCGGCCAGACGAGTGGAGCCCTTGCGCTCTGCGCGGGCGGCCAGCTTTTCAAGTTCCGCGGCCAGCGCGGAGGCCCCTCCCTTACACAGTGAGGGCAGCGTTTCCGCCGCGGGCAGGACGGTGCAGCCTTTGAGGTCCTCCGTCCGGCGCTGGCTGCCGGTGTCGAAGCAGGAGATGGAGTCTATCTCGTCCCCCCAGAACTCCACGCGCACGGGCTGGAGATGAGCAGGGGAGAAGAAGTCGAGTATGCCGCCGCGTCGCGAGAACTGGCCCGGACCCTCTACCTGCACGGCGCGGGAGTAGCCGCAGCGCAAAAGCGCGTCCTCTGCGTCGGCCGGGTCGAGGCGGCTCTTCATGTCTATGCTGAAGGCCGCGCGGCGGAAGGCCTCCGGCGGCATCGCACGCTGGAAGAGACCCTGAGCCGTGATTATAGTGATGTGCGCGCCGTTTATGAGCTCATTTAGCGCGCCGAGACGGCGCTGCTCGGTCTGACGCGAGACGGCGTCGGCGGAGATGAAGACATATTCGCGCCCGGTGAGCACAACAGGCCGCTCGCCCGTGAAGGCGGCGATATCCACGGCGAGAGCGTCTGCCGCCGCCTCGTCCGGCGTGAGCAGCACGACGGGCGCGCCGGTCCTGAGATAAAGCGCCGCAGCAAACTGCGCCCTGTGTACGCCGGAGAGCCCGGTTATGAGCGCAGGAAAGCCGCCTCTCTCTCCCGGAAGGGGGAGGGCGGCAGCCTCAGGTATGTCGAAAAACGCTTTTGCGAGAATCGTGATGTCCATAACCACTGCATTATACCAGAGCTTTCTGTCAAATTCAATAATATCAGGTCGTCCCGGCGGCCTCTATACTATTATTTAATTAAATATTGCCGGCGAGGCCTAGACAAAACCTAAAAGTGTTATTATAATAGGTGTAGAATCAAATAAGTATGCGCCCCTCCAAGGAGGGCGCATTTTTCTGAGGGGGAAAAAGATGGACTCTTTGAATTCCGTGTGGCAGAGCATCCTCGCAGAGATCTCCAAGAACATCACGTCCACGGCCTACAACACCTGGTTTGCGGACTGCTCTCCGGTCGAGCTGGGGGAGACGAGCCTGATACTTCAGACCACATCCGACTTCAAACGAAGCGTTATAACGAGCCGCTTCGGCGAGGTCATACGCGCCGCGCTGCGGGAGATATTCTCCTGTGACATGGATCTTGTAGTGCTCACCACCGAGGAGCTGGAGATGCAGAACCAGCGCCGGCACATGACGGAGATACCGCCCGAGATGGACGGCTACACCTTCGACCGCTTCGTCGTGGGCCCGTCGAACAAATTCGCGCACGCCGCGGCGATAGCCGTCGCGGAAAACCCGGGCAAATCCTACAACCCCCTCTTTATATACGGCAACTCCGGCCTTGGCAAAACGCACCTGCTGCTCGCCATAGGCCAGCGCATACACGACCACAATCCTGAAAGCCGCATCGTCTACGTCAGCGGCGACGACTTCACAAACGAGATGGTCCACTCCATCCGCAATGGCATGATGGACGAGTTCCGCAACAAGTACCGCCTCGTGGACCTGCTGCTGGTGGACGATATCCAGTTCATCGCCGGAAAGCAGAGCACGCAGGAGGAATTTTTCAACACTTTCAACAACCTTTACAACGACGGCCACCAGATAGTCATCACCGCCGACCGGCCGCCGATGGAAATGAGTCTGCTGGATGACCGTCTGCGCACCCGCTTTGAGGGAGGTCTGATGGCCGACGTGCAGCCGCCCGACCTCGAGACCCGCACGGCCATAATCCGCAACAAGGCCGCACAGCTCGGCATGAGCCTGCCCGACGAGGTCGTGACTTACATCGCCGAGAACATCACCTCCAACGTTCGCCAAATCGAGGGCGTGGTCAAACGCCTGACCGCCTACCGCGAGATAATGGACGACAGCATCACGATAGCCTCCGTAAAGCGCGCCATCAAGGACGTCATCCGCGTAGGCGCCTACATACCCACGCCGGAGGTCATCATCGAGGAGACCGCGCGCTACTACTCCATCACAGCGGCCGACATACGCGGCCAGCGCCGCTCCAAAAATCTCGCCAAGGCCCGGCAAGTGTCCATGTACCTCATGCGCAACCTCACGAACCTCTCGCTCGTGGACATAGGCAGCCAGTACGAGGGCCGCAACCACTCCACCGTGCTGACCTCCATCCGCAAGGTCGAGGACCTCATAAAGACCGATCCGGAGATCTCCGCCACCATTCGCGACATCTCCTCAAACATCAACTCGCGCTCCTGAGTTTTATACATTCCCTCGTTCAAAAGCTGTTAACTTCATGTTCAAAACTGTCTGTAAAATTTTTTACCTTTTATTACCTGTTTGCTTCGGTTCAAAACCAACATCAGCCCTGTTGAAAACTTTTCTCGATTTTTCAAGGGCTCCGGGCAGTTTTCAACATTTGAACACGCCTAATACTACGTCTACTAAAAATTATCCTATCTATTTATCCTAGGGCAAAAAAACGCGCCCGCTCAGCTAAGGAGGACAACATGAAATTTTCCTGTGAAAAACACCTTTTGCAGACTGCCGTAGCCGCGGCTTCGCGCGCCGCATCGGCCAAGAGCCCCATCTCTGCACTTGAGGGCCTGCTCATAGAAGCCGGGGCCGGGGTCAGAGTCACCGGCTACGACCTCAAAAAGGGTATCTATATGAACATCGAAGCCGACGTTGCACAGACCGGTTCCGCCGTTCTGATGACGGCCAAGCTGTTTTCAGAGATGATGCGCCTGCTGCCGGACGGCATAGTCACCGTCGAGGTCGGCGACGACAGCCGCGCGAGCGTAAAATGCGGCCAGAGTGAGTACAGCTTCATGGCCCTGCCCGCGGCAGACTATCCCGAACTGCCCGAAGTCGACGTCAGCGAAGCTATCCGTATCCCTCAGAAGGTGCTTCGCAGCATGATAGACGAGAGCATATTCGCCGTCTCCACAAACGAGAGCCGCCCGGTATACATGGGCAGCCTCTTTGAACTCGAGGGCAGCCGCCTCACGATGGTCTCCGTCGACGGCTATCGTCTGGCCATACGCCGCGAAGATGTCCAGGGCGGAACGGACGGCATGCGTTTCATAATCCCCGGCTCCGCGCTGCTGGATGTTGAAAGACTGTGCGGCGATTCCGAGGAGGAGGTCCTCCTAAACGTCGGCACGAAGCACACCTCCTTCACCATAGGCGGCACGGTGGTCATTTCCCGAAAGCTGGAGGGCGACTTCCTCAACTACAAGAAGTCCCTGCCTGAAAACTTCCGTTATGTGGTAAAAGCCCTGCGCGAGGACCTGCTTGGCGCGACGGATCGTGTTTCCCTGGTCGTGGACGAAAAGATGAAGAGCCCTGTCCGCCTGGTGTTCGGTGACCAGAGGATAGACTTCTTCTGCAACACTCCGCTCGGCAAGGCCGGCGACGTCTGCCCCTGCGAGGGTGAGGGCGGAGACACCGAGATAGGCTTCAACGACCGCTATCTCCGCGATGCCCTGCGCGCCGCGCCGGTGAAGGACATCGAAGTCTGCATCAACACCGGCTCCTCCCCCTGCGTCATCCGCGCCGCGGACGGGAGCGACGGCTTCACCTACATGATACTGCCTGTCCGCCTGAAGGCCGGGGAGTGAACATGGAAAAAATAGAGATAACTACCGAGTTCATCAAACTCGACTCCCTGCTGAAATTTTCCGGCCTCTGTGAGACCGGGGGAGAGGCCAAGCTCTGCGTAGAGGACGGGCTCGTCAAGGTAAACGGCGAGGTCTGCCTCCAGCGCGGACGTAAAATACGCCCCGGCGACACCGTGGAGCTCGACGGCGAGGCCATTGAGGTGGCCTCCGTATGAAGGTCAGCCGCATAGCCCTCTCCGGTTTCCGCAACTACGAGTGGGAGAGCTTCACCTTCGACCCCGGCACCAACGTTATCCGCGGCAAAAACGGGCAGGGCAAGACGAACCTGCTCGAGGCCGTATTCATGCTGACGGGCGGAAAGAGCTTCCGAACCCGCTTTGACCGCGAGATAGTCGGCTTCGGCTTCTCCTCAGCGGAGATACTGGCCGACGTTGAGGCAGCGGGCAGGGAGCAGACCGTGAAAATAACGCTCGCGCCCGGACAGAGAAAGCAGATACTCGTGAATTCCGTCAAGAAGAACGCCTCGGAGCTCGCGGGGACCATGACTGCGGTACTGTTTTCGCCGGACGATCTCGCTCTGGTGCGCGAGGGTGCGGCGGTGCGGCGAAGGCTGATGGACACGGCAATAAGCCAGCTGCGGCCGGGATATGCCGCGGCGCTCTCGGATTTCAACCGCCTCTACGAGCAAAAGAGCGCCATACTGCGCGACTGGCACGAAAAGCCCAGTCTGCTGGACACTCTGGACGACTTTTCGGAGCGGCTCTGCCGCCTCTCTGCCAGGCTCACGCGCTACCGGGCGGCCTTTTCCCAGCGTCTCGCCGAGGCGGCGGCGCCGATAAACCGGGACTTCTCCGGCGGAGCGGACGAGCTCACGATGAGCTACAAGCCCGTTTCAAGCGTGGAAAATCCCTTTGCCTCGGAGCGGGACATCTATTACGCCATCTGCGACCACCAGGAGAAGCACCGCGAGGCGGAGCTCGCCTCCGGACAGTGCCTCACAGGCGCGCACAAGGATGACCTCGAGCTCATGATAAACGGCAAAAGCGCCCGGAGCTTCGCATCCCAGGGCCAGGCGAGGACGGCAGCCCTCTCCGTAAAGCTTGCGGAGCGGGAGATATTCCTTGCGGAAACGGGCGAATACCCCGTGCTGCTGCTCGACGACGTGCTCTCGGAGCTGGACGCGGAGCGGCAGGAGTTCGTTTTGAACCGCATAGGCGGCGGACAGACGCTCATCACCTGCTGCGAGGATGACGGCGTCGCAAAGCGGACGGGCGGCCGGGTGATGACCATCTCCGGCGGGAGGCTCGTATGATATACCTCAATCTCGGCGGCGGCAGCGTCGTGAGACGCAGCAGCATCGTCGCCATATGCGATATCGACAACACCACTTGCTCCCGCGCCACGCGGGACATGCTCGCCGCCGCGGAAAAGGCGGGCGAGGTCATAAACGCCGCGGAGGACCTGCCGCGCTCCTTCGTGCTCTGCGAGGAGGACGGAGAGCGCCGGGTCTGGCTCTCATCGCTGTCCTCGGCGGCACTATCCAGAAGATAAGGGGAAGCTATATGTCCGACATAAGCGAAAAGATCACTCAGGAATACGACGCAAGCCAAATCCAGGTGCTCGAGGGCCTTGAGGCCGTCAGGCTCAGGCCCGGCATGTATATAGGCTCGACCTCGTCCTCCGGTCTGCACCACCTCGTTTACGAGATCGTGGATAACGCCATCGACGAGTCGCTGGCGGGCTACTGCAACAGCATCGAGGTCGTCATAGAGCCGGGGGACGTCATCTGCGTCACGGATAACGGCCGAGGCATACCCGTCGATATACAGGAGCAGACGGGCAAGCCCGCGCTCGAGGTCGTGTACACCGTTCTGCACGCCGGCGGCAAGTTCGGCGGCGGGGGTTACAAGGTCTCCGGCGGATTGCACGGCGTCGGCGCTTCCGTCGTCAATGCGCTCTCCGACTGGCTGGAGGTCAGCGTCCACAAGAACGGCAAGATCTATCAGATGAAGTTCTCCCGCGGCGAGATAACGCAGAAGATGACCATAGTAGGCGAGACCGACCACACCGGCACCGTGGTCCGCTTCCACCCGGACCCCGAGATGTTCGAGGACACGGTGTACGACTATGACACGCTCCACACCCGCATGCGCGAGCAGGCCTTCCTCAACGCCGGACTGCGCATCAGCACCGAGGACAGGCGCGAGGGCAAGGAGCAGAAGGACGTCATGCACTACGCCGGCGGTATCCGCGAGTTTGTGAGCTTCATAAACCGCAACAAGACCCCGCTGCATGAGGACGTCATCTATATGTCCGGCTCGCGTGAGGACTCCGAGTGCGAGATAGCCCTTCAGTATAACGACGGCTATAACGAGATCCTCGTCTCCTTTGCCAACAACATCCACACGCCCGAAGGCGGCATGCACGAGACTGGCTTCAAGGCCGCGCTGACCCGCGTGCTCAACGCCTACGGCCGCAAGACGAATATCCTCAAGGAGGGCGAGAGCGTCTCCGGCGATGACTGCCGCGAGGGCCTGACCGCCATCATTTCCGTCAAGCTCACGAATCCGCAGTTCGAGGGCCAGACCAAGGCCAAGCTCGGCAACTCCGACATGCGCACGCTGGTCGACAGCGTGGTGTCCGACAAGCTCGAGCAGTTCCTCGAGGAGAACCCCACGGTGGGCCGCACCATACTCGACAAGGCGCTCACCGCCTCCAAAGCCCGCGAAGCCGCGAGAAAGGCGCGCGAGAACGTCCGCCGCAAGAACGCCCTCGAGGGTTCCACCCTCCCCGGCAAGCTGCGCGACTGCAACGAGCGCGACCCAGCCCTCACCGAGCTCTACATCGTCGAGGGCGATTCCGCAGGCGGCTCCGCCACCAGCGGGCGCGACAGCCGCTTCCAGGCCATACTCCCGCTTTGGGGCAAGATGCTCAACGTCGAGAAGGTCCGCGAGGAAAAGGTATACGGCAACGACAAGCTCAACCCCGTCATAACCGCCCTCGGCGCCGGACTCGGCGAGGACTTCGACATTGCAAAGCTGCGTTACCACAAGATAATCATCATGGCCGATGCCGACGTCGACGGCAGCCACATCAGAACGCTGCTGCTGACCTTCTTCTTCCGCTATATGCGCCCGCTCATCGAGCACGGCTACGTCTATGCCGCTGTGCCTCCGCTCTATAAGCTGACCAGAGGCAAGACTACGCGCGTGGCCTACGACGACCGCGAGCGCGACCGGATAAGCGCCGAGCTGCGCGGCGACAACCCCAACGCAAAGGTTGAGATAAGCCGCTTCAAGGGCCTCGGCGAGATGGACGCCCACGAGCTCTGGGAGACCACCATGGACCCCGAGCGCCGCACTCTCAAGCGCATAGAGCTCGACGACGCCGTCAAGGCCGACGAGATATTCACCATCCTCATGGGCGAGAAGGTCGAGCCCAGAAAGGAATTCATCGAGAAGAACGCGCAGTACGTCGTGAACCTCGATATCTGACAAGACAAATACTACACCTAAGGTGGTAACACAATGGCAAAGGATTATAAGCCAGAAGATATAATGTTCCCCGACCAGAAGATCGTTTCGAGCGAGATAGTGAACGAGATGAAGACCAGCTATATCGATTACGCGATGAGCGTCATCGTCGGCCGCGCCCTGCCTGACGTGCGCGATGGTCTCAAGCCCGTTCACAGGCGCATCCTCTACACGATGTACGAGGGCGGATTGACCTCCGACAAGGCCTTCAAGAAGTGCGCCACCGCCGTCGGCGACGTGCTCGGTCACTATCACCCCCACGGCGACTCCTCCGTTTACGACGCTCTGGTACGTCTTGCGCAGGACTTCTCCATGCGCTATCCGCTCATAGACGGTCACGGCAACTTCGGCTCCGTGGACGGCGACCCCCCGGCGGCCTACCGTTACACCGAGGCCCGCATGGCCAAGATCTCCGACGAGATGCTCCGCGACATCGACAAGGAGACCGTGGACTGGGACCCCAACTTCGACGAAAGCCGCAAGGAGCCCCGTGTGCTCCCATCGCGTTTCCCGAATCTCCTGGTCAACGGCTCGAGCGGCATCGCCGTCGGCATGGCGACGAATATCCCGCCTCATAACCTCACCGAGGTCATCAACGCCTGCATCTGTGTCCTCGATAACCCGGACGCGGGATTGCCCGACCTCATGGAGTATGTCAAGGGCCCTGACTTCCCGACAAAGGGCATCATTATGGGCCGCAGCGGTATCCGCGCCGCCTACGCCACCGGACGCGGCAAGGTCATAGTCCGCGCCCGCACCGAGATAGAGGAGTACGGCCACGACCGCTACCGCATCATCGTCACAGAGCTGCCCTATCAGGTCAACAAGCGCCAGCTCATAGAGAACATCGCCGACCAGGTGCGCGACAAGCGCATCGAGGGCATCTCCGGACTGCGCGACGAGTCCGACCGCAACGGCATGCGCATAGTCATCGAGATAAAGCGCGACGCCAATACCCAGGTCGTCCTCAACCGCCTCTTTGCCCAGACCCAGCTCCAGACCTCATTCTCCATCAACATGCTGGCCCTCGTGGACAATCAGAGCCAGCCGAGGATACTCTCTCTGCGCCACATCATCGACGAGTACCTCAAGTTCCAAGAGGAGATAATCACCCGCCGCACGAAGTACGACCTCAAGAAGGCCAAGGAGCGCGAGCACCTGCTCGAAGGCCTGCTCATAGCCCAGGACAACATCGACGAGGTCATCCGCATCATCCGCCACAGCTATGACGACGCCAAGGAAAACCTGATGGCGCGCTTCGGCCTTGACGACGTGCAGGCCCAGGCCATACTCGACATGCGTCTCAAAGCCCTCCAGGGCCTCGACCGCGAGAAGCTCGAGCGCGAGTATGCCGAGCTCGAGGAGCGCATAGCCTACTACGAGGGCCTGCTTGCCGACCCCGAGAAGATAAAGGGCGTCCTCAAGGACGAACTCGCCGCCATCCGCGACAAGTACGGCGACGAGCGCAAGACTGAGATCCAGGACGTCGAGGACGAGATAGACGTCGAGGACCTCATCGAGGAGGAGGAGTGCGTCTACACCCTCACCCACGGCGGATATATCAAGCGCATGGCAGCCTCCGAGTACCGCGCCCAGGGCCGCGGCGGCAAGGGCGTCCGCGCCATGACCACGCGCGAGGAGGACTATGTCGAGACTGTCTTCACCGCCTCGACCCACGATTACATCCTCTTCTTCACCAACTTTGGCCGGGTCTACCGCAAGAAGGGCTATCAGATACCCGAGGCCGGCCGCACTGCGCGCGGGACCAACATCGTGAACATCATCCCCGTCGAGCCGGGCGAGAAGGTCAGCGCCATGCTGCACGTGCGCGAGCTGGGCGACATGTATATATTCATGGTCACGAGAAACGGCACGGTCAAGCGCCTGCCGCTGGACGCCATAAAGAACATCCGCAAGACCGGCATCCGCGCCCTTTCCATCGCCGAGGACGACGAGCTCATCACCGTTCGTCTCACCGACGGCAAGCAGAACATCCTCATCGCCACGCACGAGGGCTACGCCATCTGCTTTGACGAGAACGACGTGCGTCCCATGGGCCGCGAGGCCGCGGGCGTGCGCGGCATAAAGCTGCGCGAGGGCGACTATGTCGTCGGCGCGGGCCGCGCCGGCGGCGGTACGGAGCTGCTCTCCGTCACCGAGAACGGCTACGGCAAGCGCACCCCGCTCGACGAGTATCTCCGCGGCGCGGACGGCGAGCGCCAGCCCCAGAGCCGCGGCGGCATGGGCCTCAAGAACTACAACTGCACCGAAAAGACAGGCTACGTTGCGGACGTCAAGGTCGTCCATGACGACGACGATCTGCTCATCGTCGCCGACGACGGCACCATCATCCGCACCGCTGCCTCCGGCGTCTCCATCCTCGGCCGCGCCACCCAGGGCGTGCGCATCATGCGCCCGAACCCGGGCGCCAAGGTCATCTCCGTCGCGCGCACCGACCGCGAGGAGGAAGACGGCGCCGAAGCCGAAACTTCCGAGGTCCAGGAGACCGGAGAGACTGACGAATAATAATGAAAAAAGTCTGCATATACACCGACGGGGCCTGTTCGGGAAACCCGGGCCCCGGAGGCTGGGCGGCCATACTGCGCTATAACGGCCACGAAAAGGAGCTCTCCGGCGGCGAGCGCGAGACCACGAACAACCGCATGGAGCTGATGGCGGTGATATCGGCACTCACGGCCCTCAAGGAGAGCTGCGAAGTGGAACTTTGGACGGACTCGCAGTATATCGAAAAGGCGATAAACGAGGGCTGGCTCGCGGGCTGGAAACGCCGCGGCTGGAAGCGCAAGGGCGGGGAACTCAAGAATATCGAGCTCTGGAAGGAACTTGACAGCCTGCTCGCCCGGCACAGGGTCAATTTCAACTGGCTCAAGGGCCACGACGGCCACGAATTCAACGAGCGCTGCGACACCCTCGCCGTCGCCGAAAGGGACAAATATTCGCGCCAATGAGGTAGACGATTTGAAAGCAAAAAACCGGAACAAATTTCAAAAATCCGATCTTTCGGTGTTTTTCTCCTTTTTCCGGCCGCACCTGGGGCTCTTCGCCCTGGACATGAGCTGCGCCGTGGCGGTGGCGGTCATAGACCTCGCGTTTCCGTATATCACGCGAGTATCTATGCAGACGCTGCTGCCGGAGAAGCTCTACACCACCTTCTTCGTCATCATGGCGGCCATGTTTGCCGCCTACATACTCAAGGGCGTCATGTACTACCTCATCACCGTGCTGGGCCACAGGATGGGCGTGTACATCGAGGCTGACATGCGTCACGCGGTGTTCAACCACATGCAGAAGCTCAGCTTCTCCTTCTTCGACCGCAACCGCACCGGCGTTCTCATGAGCCGCATCACCTCGGACCTCTTTGAGATAACGGAGCTCGCCCACCACGGGCCGGAGGACATACTAATAAGCGTCCTCACCATCATCGGTTCGCTTATCGTACTCGCAGGCATCGAGTGGCGTCTCGCGCTGGTGCTGGCCGTCTGCCTGCCGCTGCTCATCATGTTCACGCTCTCCCGCCGGGTCAGCATGAAGAAGGCGAACATCGAAGTAAAGCGCCAGACGGCGGAGATAAACGCCGCCATAGAGTCCGGCATCTCCGGCATACGCACTGCCAAGGCCTTCGCCAACGAGGAAGCCGAGGACGAAAAATTCGTCGCCGCCAACGAGCGCTACAAGGCCGCGCGCAACCGCTATTTCAAGGCCATGGGCGGCTTCATGAGCGGCATGGAGTTCACCACCAGCGTCATGCAGGTCCTGGTCGTCGCCGCGGGCGGCGCGCTCATAATGGGCGGGCGCATGGACTATGTGGACCTCGTCACCTTCTCGCTCTACGTCTCCACCTTCGTGACCCCGGTGCGCAAGCTCGCGAGCTTTTCCGAGGTCTACATGCAGGGTACCGCGGGCTTCTCCCGCTTCCTCGAGCTCATGCGCACCGAGCCTGACGTCCAGGACGCTCCGGACGCCGTAGAGCTCAAAAACGTGCGCGGCGAGGTCGAGTATCGCGACGTGAGCTTCTCCTATAACGACGAGGCCGGCCCCGTGCTCGAGCACGTGTCGCTCAAGATAGCCCCGGGCGAGAAGCTGGCCGTCGTCGGCCCCTCGGGCGGCGGCAAGACCACGCTCTGCCAGCTGCTGCCGAGATTCTACGACGTGACCGGCGGCGCCGTGCTTGTGGACGGCGTGGACGTGCGCAGCGTGACGCAGGAGTCGCTCCGCCGCAGCATAGGCATCATCCAGCAGGACGTGTTCATCTTCGCGGGCACCATCCGCGAGAACATACGCTACGGACGACCGGACGCCACAGACGCCGAGGTCGTTGCCGCTGCGGTGCGCGCGGAGATCCACCAGGAGATCATGGCCATGCCGGACGGCTACGACAGCTACGTCGGCGAGCGCGGCGTGATGCTCTCCGGCGGACAGAAGCAGCGCCTCTCCATCGCGCGCGTGTTCCTCAAAAATCCGCCCATACTCGTTATGGACGAGGCGACCAGCGCGCTGGATACGGTCACAGAGCAGAGAATTCAGGCTTCGCTCGACGAGCTGGCAGAGGGCAGGACGAGCATAATAATAGCGCACCGGCTCTCGACCATCCACGGCGCGGACAGGATAGCGGTCATTGAGGACGAGCGCGTCCAGGAGTTGGGCACGCACGAGGAGCTCATGGCGAAAAACGGCGTGTACGCGGGCCTTTACCGGGCCCAGACCTTTACGGAGGACAAAGATGTATGAGATAAAACGCGGCGGTCATGCCGACATGAAGCGTATATATCCGATGATGGAGTTTGACTTCAAGGACTGGGAACGTCCGAGCATATTTGAATGCCAGCTTGCGCTTCTGAAGGGTGCGGAGCTGCTGCTTCTGAAGGACGAGAACGGCGTCGAGGCGGGCTATGCCCTGATGCTGCGCGACCGTGCCCGCCGCTATGCCCTGCTGGGCTGGCTGAGCGTATATCCAACGGTCCGCGGCGGCGGCATCGGCGCGCAGTTCCTTGAGATGATAAAGGAGCGCTATGCGAGGTACGAGTGCACGTTCATTGAGGTGACGGAATACCCGGAGCTGGAGAAGGCGCGGAAGCTCGTCGCGTTTTATAAGAGGCACGGCTGGGAGGAGACCGGCGTACCCTACGCCATAGGCGGCCGTGAGACCCTGCTGCTGCATCTGGGTCAGCCGCCGCAGCGTGCCGATCTGAAGGGCGTGATAGAAGCGGTCTACGGCTCCATGTACGGCCCGACTGAGTTCAGAAAAAACATAAGTGTAGAATGAAAAAAGAGCCCAAAAGGGCTCTTTTTTTATGCCTATGCGTGATAGTTTTCAAACTTTGGGCGGGAGAGAGTTCAGGACGTCGGTGAAGTAAGCGGGGAGGGGGGTGCTCAGATGCACCTGCTTGCCGGTGCGGGGGTGGATGAATTTCAGCTCCCTCGCGTGCAGGCACTGGCCCTCCAGGCCGCGTTCAGGCTTTTTCAGGTTGCCGTACACCATGTCCCCCAGCAGCGGGTGGCCTATATGGGCCATGTGTACCCTTATCTGGTGCGTTCGCCCGGTCTCGAGCCGGCAGCGGATGTGTGTATACCCGCGATAGCGCGCTATGACCTCCCAGTGCGTCACCGCTGGACGCGAGCCGCGCTCCGTCACCGCCATACGCTTGCGGTCTACGGGATGGCGGCCTATCGGCGCATTCACCGTGCCCGAGTCCTCGCGGAACTCGCCCCGGGCCACGGCCTCGTATATCCGCGATAGGCTGCGGTCAGAGAGCTGCGCCGACAGCGCCAGGTGCGAAAAGTCATTTTTCGCGGCTATGATGAGGCCCGACGTGTCCTTGTCTATTCTGTGGACAATTCCCGGCCTGCGTTCTCCTCCAACACCAGAGAGGCTGTCCCCGCAGTGCCAGAGCAGCGCGTTCACAAGCGTCCCGTCCGGGTGCCCCGGCGCCGGGTGGACCACCATGCCGCGCGGTTTGTTGACAACTATGACGTCGCCGTCCTCGTATACTATGTCGAGAGGTATGTCCTGAGGTTCGGGCTCCGGAAGCTCGGGCTCGGGCAGCTCGACCATATACGTCTCGCCGCACTCGCTGCGGCGATTCTTTTTTACCGGCGCGCCGGAAAAGGTCACGCGGCCGTCTTCAATGAGCCGCTGCGCCGCGGAGCGCGTCAGCTCCGGTACCATGCGCGCGAGGAGAGCGTCGATACGCTCGCCGCTCTCCTCCGCAATTATCTCTATAAATTCACTCATTTGTCCGAAAACTCCGCCAGGATATCCTCAAGCGAGAACTCCATGTCCGAGGACGAGGCCTTCGGCGCCGGCTTGGGCGCGGGTCTCGCGGCCTGAGCCGGACGGGGCTGTGCATTCGCTGCGGGCCTTGCCGCCTGGGCAGGACGCTGCTGCTGGGCAGGACGGGCCTCGGCCGCAGGCTTCGCCGCCGCGGGGCTCTCCCACTCGGCAAAGGGATTGCTCGGGTCCACAGGCCGCGTGGGCTCCACGGGGCGCGCCGGACGTGCAGCGCTCGGGCGGGGCGTGTACTCCTTTACGGGGATGCGCGTGCGCTCGGGCGGTACCGCCTTCTCACGCGGCCTTGCCGCCGCGCTCTGACGGGCGCGAGACTGCGGCGCGTGCTTGCTGTGGCTTCCGCCGCTGCGCCGCTTCGGCGCCGGCTCCTCTTCCTCATCTCCGCCGGCGAAGTCCTTTTCGCCGCCGAAAATGATGTACAGGCAGAACAGCACGCCGCAGCAGGATATGAACACATCCGCCACGTTGAAGATGGCGTTAAGACGTGAATCGCCCAGAAACTCAAACTTGAACATGTCCACGACATAGCCGTAGGCCACGCGGTCTATGCAGTTGCCGATGGAGCCGGCAAGCACGCCCACGGCGGCCCAGCGGCCCAGCTTGCCGTGAATGAGGTCCTTCTTGAGCGCATATATCACCACGACCGTGAACACTATCGCGATGACCACAAACACCCAGCGCCAGCCGCCGCCGCTCAGCAGCCCGAAGGCCGCGCCGGAGTTGTGGATGTTCACAAGCTTGATGACGCCCGGTATGAGCGCCTGCTCGCCGACGTTGAGCTCGATATTCAGCGAGACCCAGTATTTCAGGGCCTGATCGGCTATCAGCACGAGGACAACGGCTATTGCGTAAAACATAGCTTACCTCCTTAGGGAAGGCTCTGTCTTTATCTTGTTTGGAACTCAGCCGACAGCCTTGGCGCAGCGGGGGCAGAGCTCGGGGTGCTTTTCGTCGGAGCCGATACCGGCGCTGTGGGTCCAGCAGCGGGGGCACTTGGGCAGGGTGCTGGCCTCGACCTTGATGGTAAGGCCCGGCACGGACTCGCCGGCCCAGCCCTCGATGGGCGCGTCGGAGACTTCGAGCTCGGAGACGATGCACAGCTGAGCAAGGTCCACGCCCTGGACGCTCTCCCAGGCGGCCTTGGCGTCCTCGCCGACGTGAATGGTGACCTTCGCGTCAAGCGGTTTGCCGACGACCTTCTCGGCGCGCGCAAGCTCCAGCGCCTTGTTCACATCGTCGCGGATGCGCAGGAGGTTGGACCAGCGCAGTTCGGCCTCGGGGCTGAGCTTGAGCGCAGCGTCCGGCTTCGGCATGTCGTTGAGCATGACGTGGCGCGCGTCCTCCTTGTCGGAGTGCGGCATGTCCTGCCAGACCTCGTTGGAGGTGAAGGCCAGCAGGGGAGCCAGCAGGCGCATCATGGCGTCGAGGATCATATAGATGGTGGTCTGCGCGCTGCGGCGGGAGAGGCTGTCCGCTCCGTCGCAGTAGAGGCGGTCCTTGATGACGTCGAGATAGAAGTTCGACATGTCGACAACGCAGAAGCTGTGGACAGCCGCAGTGACGCCGAAGAACTCGTACTTCTCATAGGCGTTGATGCAGCGCTCAACAAGCGCGTTCAGGCGACCGAGCGCCCAGCGGTCGAGCTCGGGCATCTGATCGACGGGCACCATGTCCTTGTTGGGGTCGAAGCCCTGGAGGTTGCCGAGAATGTAGCGCGCGGTGTTGCGGATCTTGAGGTACTTCTCGGAAAGCTGCTTGAAGATGGCGTCGGAGCAGCGCATGTCGACGCGGTAATCGGCGCTGGAGGCCCAGAGGCGGACGATGTCCGCGCCGTACTTGGCGATGAGGTCGGCGGGGTCGACACCATTGCCGAGGCTCTTGTGCATGGCCTTGCCCTCGCCGTCGACGGTCCAGCCGTGGCAGAGAACGGCCTTGTAGGGCGCCTTGCCCTTCACGGCAACGGAGGTGAGCAGGCTGCTCTGGAACCAGCCGCGGAACTGGTCGCCGCCCTCGAGGTACATCTCGGCGGGCCAGCGGCCGGGGCTGTCGAGCTCCATGGAGGCGATGTGGGTGCTGCCGGAGTCGAACCAGCCGTCGAGAGTGTCGGTCTCCTTGGTGAAGTGCTTGCCGCCGCAGTGCGGGCAGGTGAAGCCCTCGGGCAGCAGCTCGGCGGCTTCCATCTCGAACCAGGCGTTGGAGCCCTTTTCGCGGAAAATGTCGGAGACGGACTTTATGGTCTCGTCCGTGCAGACGGGCTTGCCGCAGTCGGAGCAGTAGAACACGGGAATGGGCAGGCCCCAGCGGCGCTGACGGGAGATGCACCAGTCGGCGCGCTCACGGATCATGGCGATCATGCGGTCGTGGCCCCACTCGGGCATCCACTGGACCTCGTCGCAGGCGGCGCAGGCCTGCTCCTTGAAGGCTTCGACGGAGCAGAACCACTGGTCGGTGGCGCGGTAGAGGATGGGGCTCTTGCAGCGCCAGCAGTGGGCGTACTGGTGGATGATGTCCTCATAAGCGTAGAGCGCGCCGCACTCCTGAAGATCGGCGAAGATGGCCTCGTTGGCCTGGTCGGTAGTGAGGCCGCAGTACTTGCCGGCCTCCTCGTTCATGAGACCGTGGTCGTCGACGGGGACGGTCATGCCGATGTGGACCTTGCCCTCGGCGTCGTACTTGCGGCAGATCTCGTAGTCTTCCTGGCCGTGGCCGGGAGCGGTGTGGACGCAGCCGGTGCCGGCGTCGAGCGTGACGTGCTCGCCCAGAATGACGATGCTGTCGCGGCCGATGAGCGGGTGGGTGGCGGTCATGAACTCGAACTCGCTGCCCTTCATCTCGGCGAGGACCTCAAAGCCCTCAAAGCCGCCCATTTCGGCGACGCGGGGCATGAGCTCCTTGGCGACGATGTAGACCTCGCCGTTCGGGGCCTTGGCGAGGACGTAGTCGAAGTCCGCGTTCAGGCAGATGGCCAGGTTGCCGGGGATGGTCCAGGTGGTGGTCGTCCAGATGATGAAGTAGAGCTTGTCGAGGTCGCAGTACTGACCCAGCTTGCCGTGGTCGTCCTTGACCTTGAACTTGACGTAGATGGACTTGCAGGGGTCCTCGGAGTACTCGATCTCGGCCTCGGCCAGAGCGGTCTCGTCGTGCGGGCACCAGTAGACAGGCTTCTTGCCCTTGTAGATATAGCCCTTCTTGTACATCTCACCGAAGACCTTGACCTCCTCGGCCTCGAACTTCGGATTCATGGTGAAATAGGGCTTGTCCCACTCGCCCAGGCAGCCGAGGCGCTTGAAGGCGTCGCGCTGGACGTTGACGTAGTGCAGCGCGAACTCATGACAGGCGTCGCGGAACTCGGCGGTGGTCATTTCCTTGTGATTGAGCTTCTGCTCCTTGATGATGGCGCTCTCGATGGGCATGCCGTGGTTGTCCCAGCCGGGGTAGTAGATGGCCTGCCAGCCGGACATGGACTTGTAGCGGGTGATGAAGTCCTTGATGCACTTGTTGAGCGCGGTGCCCATGTGGATGGCGCCGTTGGAGAACGGAGGGCCGTCGTGCAGGTCGAAGATGGGCCTGCCCTCGGTGCGCTTGAGCATCTCGTGGTAGAGGTCGAGGTCGTACCACTCTTTAAGCATATCCGGCTCGCGCTTGGGCAGCGCGGCACGCATGGGGAACTCGGTTTTCGGCAGATTGACCGTGGAATTGTAATCCTGAGCCATTTTTATATTTCTCTCCTTATATTGAAAGCTATCTTATAACATGCTAAGGGGCAGCGCACCAGGCGCCGCCCCGTCGTTATCCGGTCTTATCAGTTGCCGCCCATGTTGAAAAGGCGGGTCATGTCGTCCGGTGTGATGGTCTGCCTGGGGGCGCGCTCGTTCATGACAGGGCTAATGTCTATCTCGGGAGCGGGCTCATCCGGTATTCGGGCGACAGAGGCTTCTATGCTTTTGACAGCGGCATCGACCGCCTCCTCCGAAGCGGGGGCGGCGGGCATAGCGGCGGCGTTGCCTTCGAGGAAGTCGAGCTGGCGCTTGCAGAGGGCGCGCGCGTCATCGAGGAAGCGGGCAAGGGATTCGCGGGCTTCCTTGAGCTTGGCTTCTTCGCGCTTGGTGTCGGCCTTGAGGTTGTCGAGACTGCGGGACGCGGTGGCCTGGGCCTCGGCAATGAGCTTATCAGCGCGTGCGCGGGCCTCCGCCTCGATCTGGGCGGAAAGCTTCTGCGCGGAAAGCAGGGTCATGCGCATGGCATCCTCGCTTGCGCGGTATTCCTCGATCTTGTCAACCAGGACCTTCATCTTGGCCTTAAGCGTGGCGCTCTCGCGCTGGGCGGATTCGAGCTCCGCGGCCATTTCTTCCATGAAATCATCCACGCTGCCCATGTCATAGCCGCCGAAGACGGCCTTCTCGAAGATCTTCTCCCTGATATTCTGAGGAGTCATATCGGTATCCCCTTCCCTGTAATGGAGTTTATCCCGTTTGTGTGCATTCTATATATGTACGGCGGAAAACCGGGGCTCAGAAATAGAGCCCGCCGCTTTCTATCTGGCTCATCATTTCGCCTGTGATGTTGACGCCGCTGGGCGTCACGAGGTATATGCCGCCCGATATTCGGCTAAGCGTCCCGCCGAGGGCGTATGCCACGCCGGAAAGGAAGTCGATGACGCGCCTGGCCGTGACTTTATCGGCCGCGCCGAGGTCGAGGACTATCGTCCTGCCTCCCGCGAAGCTGTCCGCTATGCCGGCGGCGTCCGCGAATTCCGCGGGCTTTGCGAGCATCAGACCCTGACCGCCTCCGGAGGCTTGCGGGCGCTGCTGCGCCGGGGCTTCGGCCTGCGCCTGCTTGGGCTGGGCACGGTGCTCCTTGTCGCGGCGGGGCAGGCGGAAGGACGGCTTCGGCAGACCGAAGTTCGCGGGCTCCGCGTCCTCCTCGTCGGTAAAGAAGCTCTCGCGCCGCTCCGGCACTATCGGGGGGCCGGGCTGCTCCTCCTCAGGCGTACCGCGGTCGAAAAATTCGTCCTCGTCGTCGTAGGGGTGGGCCAGCTTTTTAATTTCGTCGAAAAATCCCATCTGCCTGTCTCTCCTCAGCGGCCTGTGCCGTAGTCCCGGGCGCCAAAGATGGCGGAGCCGACGCGCACCATGTTCGCGCCCTCCGCTATCGCGTCCTCAAAATCGCCGCTCATACCCATTGATAAAAAGTCCATAGACGTATTATCGTATTTTTTCCCGCCGATGTCAACAAAAAGCTCACGCATCCTGGCAAAATAAGGCCGGTTTGCGCCCGGCGCGGCCGAAATCGGCGGAATGGACATCAATCCGCGCACTTTCAGGCCCTCCAGAGTCCCCGCCAGCTCCAAAAGCTCAGGCAGGCGCTCCGGTTCAACGCCGCTTTTTGAGGCCTCACCGGCTATATTTACCTCCAGCAGCACGTCCTGCACCACGCCGAGCTTCCGGGCCCGGGCGTCTATGTCGCGCAGCAGTTCTATCGAATCGACGGATTCGATGAGGTCGACACTGCCGACGAGATACTTCACCTTGTTGCGCTGCAGGTGACCTATGAAATGGAGCGGCGCGCCGTCGTAGGCATGCGCCTCGCGCTTTTCCACAAGCTCCTGCACCCGGTTCTCGCCGCAGGCGTCCACGCCGGCGGCCACAGCCTCGCGAACCCTGTCCGCGTCGTTCATCTTGCTTGCGGCCACGAGCAGCACCCTGCGTCCGCCCGAGGCGGCCTCGATGCGCTCCCGCACGCGAGCGACGTTTTCCGCAATACTACCCATGTTCTATATCTCCTTTCACGGGTCCTGCGCTCCGCCGTCCAGGATGAGGCCGGCCTCGCAGAATCTCAGATCCAGCGCCGCGGCCATGTCCTCCGTACTCGAGAGCACAAGGGCGCAGCGTCCGCCCTCCGGTTCGCTCACGCTCTCGACGCGGGCGCTGACCTCCAGCCCCGGCAGTTCGAGCGTGACGCTCCCGCCCGGCTCAAGCGCCGAGGCGTACTTTGCCTCCAGCGGAGCAGCGAAGTACCAGCGCCAACCGCCGACGAGCCTCACCGAGTTCGCCTTCGTCTCCTCAGGCTCTGCACGCAGAAGCTCTTCGAGCCCTGATACCGTCAGCCCGGTCAAAAGCTCAGGCGTGAGCCGCTCCAGCCCGTCGGTGACGGACGAGACGAGCCCCGGAGATGGGGCGTACAGCGTTTCGGTCTCCCCGGCCTCGGGCAGGGCGGCCAGCTCAGCGAGCAGCCGCGCCGCGCGCTGTTCGCGCGTCGAGCCGAAGAGCGCGTCGCTCAGAGCGCGCGCTCCGGAGATAAGCCCGGCGCAGTCGCCCGCGGCCCGGGCCGATGAAAGCTCCGCCAGGGCGGGGCCCGCTTCCGGCTCAGTGCCTGACACGGCATCGGCCAGCTCGGAGCTCACGCGCAGCCGGCTCGTCCGAGACGAGGGCTATCGCCTCGAGCGCAGCGGCGCGCGTACCATCCTCCAAAAGCGGCAGCAGATATTCTCCGCCGCCCACCAGAACGGATTCCTGCCTTATGACTACGCCGCTGACCTCCACTGTCACGGGCTCCGCAGAGACGGAGGGTTCCGGAGTGGGCAGCGCGGCGTTTTCCTCGCCCAGCAGCGGGCGCAGACCCAGGTAGGCCGCCGCCGCGAGCAGCAGCACGGCGAGAGCCAGACCCGTGAAAAGATTACTGCGTTTCAGGGCCTTATGTATCCGCCTGACCGGCCTCGCCCAGATTCAGCGGCCGGGCCGGGGCAATGGTCGAGATCGCGTGCTTGTAGATGAGCTGCTGCTTGCCGTCCGAATCGAGCACGACGGTGAAGCTGTCGAAGGCGCGCAAAACTCCGCGCAGCTGGAAGCCGTTCATAAGAAACAGCGTCAGCGGCACGCGCTCGGCCCTCGCGCGGCAGAGGAAGGTGTCCTGCAGGTTCTTTGTCTTTTCCATATCTCGCTCCTTGCCGGAGCGGTGGATTTACATAATATCATATTTTGCCGCTCCGTAAAATAGTAAATTTGTACAAAACGCGGCCCTCACCACGCCTTGTACGCGACTATCATATACCGCAGCGGAGGAGATATTCTGTCGAATCCTGGACGGCGGACGCAAAATCGGGTTTGCCCTGCCAGTCTATGCGCAGCGCGCCCTCGCGCCGGCGCAGCCAGGTGAGCTGGCGTTTTGCGTAGCGCCGCGTTTCGCGCTTTATCGTGTCTATTGCCTCGTCCCGGGAGCATTCGCCGCGCAGCGCGGCGGCGGCCTCCTTGTAGCCTATGGCCTGCATGGCCGTGCTGCCGGGCGCAAGACCCTCGTCGAGAAGGGCCTGCACTTCCTCAAAAAGCCCGCGGTCGATCATCTCGTCCACGCGCTCGTCTATGCGCGCGTACATCTCCTCGCGGGAGGCCCAGCCGAGGATGATATAGGCCGCGTCGAAGTCGGGTTCCTTCATGCGGCTCTCTGCGTCGAGCTCCGTGATGGTCCTGCCGGTCAGGAGATAGACCTCGTAGGCGCGAACGACGCGTTTTTTGTCCCGGGCGTGGAGCTTGGCGGCGCGCTCAGGATCGAGCTGAGCGAGCTCGCGGAGCATGGCCTCGCCGCCTATCTCGTCGTAGCGCTCCTCCAGCTCGCGCCGGGTCTCGCCCGTTTCGTCCACGGCGCCGAAGCTGCGGCCCTGCACCAGCGAGTCGATGTAGAGCCCCGTCCCGCCCACGACTATGGGAAGTTTCCCGCGCGAGATGATGTCCCGACAGGCTTCGGCCGCCGCGTCCACAAATTTCGCCGCGGACCAGCTCTCGGAGGGCTCCGCTACATCAATGAGGTGGTGCGGAACGCCGCCCATCTCCTCCGGCGAGGGCTTGGCCGTGCCTATGTCCATGCGCCGGTATATCTGCATCGAATCCGCCGAGACGATCTCCCCGCCGAGCTCCTTTGCAAGCAGGACGCCGAGCTTTGTCTTACCCGTGGCGGTCGGGCCGGTTATGACGACTATTTTGGGCGGCACAAAAACACTTCCATTCTTTGAAGTAATATGTTATGATAGGATGGCCAAGAAGTAAGGAGGCAATCTATAAATGAAAATAAAGATCTCGACGGACAGCACCTGCGATCTGCCTGCTGAGCTTATAGCGAAGCACAACATTGGCGTCCTGCCGATGTACATAGTGCGCGACGGCGAGGCGCTGCGAGACGGAATCGATGTAACGGCCGACGACCTCTACGCTTACACCAAGGCCACGGGTAAGCTCTGCGGCACGGCGGCGGTCACCATGGCGGATTATTTCGGAGCCTGGACCGGCTGGCTCGAGGACTGCGACGCGATAGTCCATGTGGCGTTCTCATCCGAGCTCTCCGCAAGCTGCAACAACGCGCGGCTCGCCGCGGAGGAGCTGCCGGGCAAGGTTTGGGTAGTGGACTCGCTGAACCTCTCCACCGGCTTCGGCCACCTGGTGCTGGACGCGGCGCTAATGGCGGAAAAGGGCATGTCTCCCGATGAGATCGTCGCGGAGATAGAGCGCCTGGTGCCCAAGATGGACGTCAGCTTCGTGCTCAACACCCTGGATTATCTGCGCAAGGGCGGCCGCTGCACCTCCGTGCAGGCCCTGGGCGCGAATCTCCTGGGCCTCAAGCCCTGCATCGAGGTCATCGACGGCAAGATGACCGTCGGCAAGAAGTACCGCGGCAAGATAGAGGCGGCCTACGTCCAGTACATAAAGGACAGGCTCTCAAACCGCGACGACATCGACACCCGGCGCGTGTTCATAACCGACTCCGGCCTGCCGGACGACGTTCGCGCAAGGCTGCGCGAGGTGGTGCTCTCCTGTCAGCCCTTCGAGGAGGTCTACAACAACCGCGCGGGCTGCACGATAAGCGGCCACTGCGGCCCCTGGTGCATGGGAGTCCTATACTACCACAAATAAACCGAAAAGAAAACCGGGAAGGCCCAAGCGCCTTCCCGGCTTTTTTTAAAAAGTTCTTGACTGTAAAGCCGCTTTACAGCTTATCATTGCAGCACAGCTCGACAGGGAGGGGCGATGACGTGACTATAGCGGAGCTGGAAGCAAGGAGCGGGATGACCCGCGCGAATATAAGGTTTTACGAGTCTGAGGGCTTTCTCTCGCCCGCGAGGCGCGAGAACGGTTACAGGGACTATTCCGAGGCCGATTTGGAGCTGCTGCTGAGGCTGAAGCTGCTGCGCGCGCTGGACCTGCCGCTCTCCGAGATACTCAGGCTGCAGAGGGGAGAGCTGGGGCTTGCGGCGGCGATGGAGCGGCACGCAAGCCGGCTCGCTCTCGAGCGCAGGGGGCTGAGCAGCTCCGAGGCGGTCTGCAGGGACATCATGCTCTCGGGAGAGAACTTTGAGAGCCTTGACGTCCAAAGATGGCTGGGCGAGCTGGAGACCGGCGCGGTACCGCCGGAGGAGGACGCGGAGCCTAAGCTCATCTGCCCCTGGCGCAGGTACTTTGCCCGCACGCTGGACTATCTGCTCTGCGAGCAGCTGCTGCTGACGCCCATCATGCTCATAGCGAGGCCGAACGTGGATCTCTCGGGTGTCGGCGTCTCGGTGACGCTTACAGTCGGCGCCATAGCGCTCATGCTGCTGCTCGAGCCGCTCTGCCTGCACTATTTCGGCACGACGCCGGGCAAGCGGCTGCTGGGCCTGTATGTGGAGCGCCCGGACGGCGGGAGGCTGGGCTTCGGAGAGGCTGCGCGCCGCACCTTCGACGTGCTCAGCAGCGGCCTGGGCTTTTACGTGCCCATACTATCCCAGGTACTGCTCATACTCAGCTGGCTGAAGCACAGGGAGGGCCGGCCCCTGTCCTGGGAGGCGGGCTCGGAGCTTCGACTCTGGCGGAAACACCAGGGGTTTCTGATCGCCGTCTATGCGGCTGCCGTCTGCCTGGTGCTTTTTCTTGGCTTCATCAACGAACAGCTCTCGCAGATGCCCAAAAACCGCGGGGATATTTCGGCGGCGGAGTTTTGCGAAAACTACAACGGCCTCGCGCACATGGACGGCTATCTGTACTCGAACGTCTCGCTCACGCCCGAGGGCTGGGAGCGCAGCAGCGAGAACTCGACCCGTCTCGAGCTCATGGGCTACGAGGCGGAGTACAGCCTTTACGAGACGGAGGGCGTGCTGGAAAAGCTCGAGCTGCGCATTGAGAGTATCCCCGGGCGCGTGAGCCTGAACTTCCCGACGCAGGAGCTGGAGCTGGCTCTGAGGGGCAGCGTCTGGGGCCGCGAGGGCAGCGGCGTGCTTGACTTCTACGAGCGGAGCATGCAGCTAGTTGACATCGAGCGGCTGGCGGCCTACGGCGGCTTGTATGCGGAGAACTTCAGGCTGGAGCTGCCCTCGGCAGCCGTCACCTGCGAGCTCAACGGCTGGCTCGGTTCCGAGCTGGAGCTGCTCATGACGATAGAGCTGCTCTGAGCGGATAGATGGAAAAAACGCGGAGCGCAATCCTGCGCTCCGCGTTTTTGGTTGTGCTTCTCAGGAGAGTTCCAGCCCGCTCGCCTGAATTATGGCTTCCTCCGACTCAGCCGCGTGGAAGCTGACGCGGTCGCCGACGTTCAATATCGCGGCCTCGGGGCTGTCCGCGGCGCTGAGAGCGTAATACACGTCCTCGCCCTCGAGCTTGATATAGTAGACGCTGTTGCCGTTTATGACGGAGCTGCGTATATCCTCGATGACGCCGGTCACCTCACTGGTATCCGTGCTGACGCCGCCCTCAATCGTGATGTCGTTTTCGGCCAGCAGACGCTCGTAGCTCTCAATACAGCTCGAGACCGAGGTACCGGTGGCGACGACGTTATACTGCTGGACGTTGACCATGGCGTACATCTTGACCAGCTGGCTGGCGTCCTTCAGGGCCATGAAGTAGGTCGGCTGGCCGCCGATGTTCAGGAGCAGCGGGCTGGTCGCCACGTAGGAGTACTGCTGCACCGCGCCCTGGGCCGAGGCCATGGCCGAGCTCTCCTCAGCGCCCGCGCAGGGGTAATAGCGCGCCTCCTTGGTGCGCTGGTTGACGAGGATGAAGCCTATGTTGCCGCGGTCGCCCGTGACGGAGGTGATGCCGGTGTAGAGCCACACGTCGTCGTCCTGGGCTATATAGTTATAGTAGCTCGTGGCCTCGGTGCAGCCGCTCTGTCCGAAGAGGCTGTTCCAGAAGCCGCCCTGGTAGAGGCCGTAGTAGTTGTACTGCTCGAGAATGAGCTCGGCGGTGTACACGCGGTCAACCCACTGCGGCACGTCGGCCACGTCGTAATATGTGCTCTCGCCGGTGACGGCGTTCACGAGCACGGCACCGACGGCGTCCTCGCCACCGAAGAGGCCGACCTTCTTTGTGACCACCGTGGCGACCCAGTAGGGCTCGCCCTCCTCGTTGACCTCAAAGTTCACGTCCGTGAACATCTTTGTGGGGTACTTGAAGCGCAGATAGCGGTCAATATCGCGGAAGAAGTACTCGGAGGGGGAGTATTTGATGCCCTCATCGAGCCGCTGGACCGTGACCTCCTGCGTGACCATGTCTATGACCATGTAGGCTGGAATGCCGTTCTTCTGATTGCCCCACCATTTGAAGAAATCGCCGTAGTTGAGGTAGGTGACGCGCACGGGGCGGTTCTGGTAGTTTATCTGGAAGCTGTCGTCATAGATCTCGAACTGGCTGACGAGGTCGGAGAGCTCGCCGAGTTTGCGGTTGGCGAGGACGTTTGCCGAGGCGGAGTCCAGCATGGGGATCTGGTCAAAGGAGATCTCCGCCACGTCCGCGGCGAAGTCGCCGTCCTCTATGGGCAGAAGCTCGGAATAGTCGCGTGCGCGGAAGAGCTTCCAGCCTATGACGCTGCCCACAACGGCCACGACTATGCACAGGCAGACGATGTAGAAGGGTATCGCCGCCTTCTTGCGCGCCTCTGAGACGTAGCCCCTCACACCGTCCGCGCGGAAACCCGCCAGCAGCAGGGCGCAGACGCAGTAGACCGCGCAGAGCAGTATGATGAAGAGATAGAAGTCTCCAGAGTGGATGTTGATTGCCGGGAGCTTGAAATAGAAGTACAAAAATCCAAATACCAGCGTCACGGCCAGGCTGATGCCGAAGCTGGCTGCGCGGGAAAAGGTTCGGCGCGGTTTCTTGGGCCCCTCACCCTGGCTGCGCGGCGGTGTCCAGGAGTACTCGCCGGTGTTGGGGTCCTGAGAGAAATTGCCGAAATTGCTGAAGTTGCCAAAGCTGAATTTCATTTTTTCCTCCGGATATTATTTTCCTCGCAGGGCGGCCACGCCCCGCATGATGAAGTCTCCGCCCATCTTCGCCATCTCAGCCGGGGACTCACGCAGTCCGGAATTCATCCAGTCCTTCGTGATGGACAGCATCCCCTGCACGATGAAGGAGCAGAAGAGGTCGAGCTCGCGCTTGTCTGCGGTGCAGGTGCGTTCGAGGAACTTGCTCATGTACTGGTTTTTCAGCGTCTCAAAAAGGCGCTGCTGAAACTCCATATCGTTGTTCCGGCAGATGAGCGCGCGGTAGACGTCCGCGCTCTCATAGCACAGTGTGAGCACGTCCTCCAGATAGTGATAGGTGGACTGGTCCCAGTCCGGGGAGCTGTTTATGACGCTTATCTCCTCGAGACGAACGAAGATATTTTCCTCCAGCTGGGACAAAAGGTCGTAAACATCCTTGTAATGTGCGTAAAATGTGCCTCTGTTGACGTCGGCGAGCTCGGCTATCTCGCGGACCGTTATCTCTCCCACGCTCTTTTCCATCATCAGCGTGGTGAGCGCCATGCGGAGCTGCTTCTTAGTCTTTCGGACCCTGCGGTCGGTCCTCGGTTCCTCCATGTTCGTCAACTCCTTACGTGAACACATGAAACTTATCGTGCTGTACCGTGCACACTATCCGATAATGCTATTATAAACAAAAACTGCGCGTTATTCAACCACGAGTTTAGTTTTGCATATTAGTGCCATAAAATGCTGGACATTTGGAGAGATAAACGTTGGAAAACGCCATATATTTAACAATATAGTTGACTATTATTAACAAAGGAAGTATAATGAAAACGCAAATATATGGCAATTTGACAATAACGCAGAGGGGGGTACAAATTTTGAGAGACCTGAGGCACCTTATCCGTTTTGAGGAGCTGCTGCGCGCGGCCAACAACGAGCTGGTGAAGCAGGCCCAGTCGGAGGGAAAGCTCGCGCTCGGCTACAACTGCTCCTACATACCGGAGGTGCTGCTCGACGTCGAGGGCTGCTTCGGCGTGCGTCTGCGCGCGCCCGGCTGCACAAGCCCGGATATGGCCACCTACTACATGACCAACCGTTCGTGTCCCTACTCCAAGAGCATCCTGGAGCGCGCCTTCGAGGGCGGCTACAACTTCCTCGACGCGCTCATTGGCCAGGAGTGCTGCTGCACTATGAACCGCATGGAGCAGTATTTCGAATACTGCGACCTCATCCCCAAGGACAAGTTTTTCGTCGCCTGCATCGACATGCCGATAAACCGCAGCGAATGGCACGTCGGCTATTACAGACGGCAGATGGAAAAGAAGATCCTCGAACCCCTGCGCGAGACCTACGGCGTGGACTTCTCTGAGGAGCGTCTGCGCGCCGCCATCGCCGAGCACAATGAGCTTTGCCGCATTATAAGCGAGATGGGTGAGCTGCGCAAGGCTGAAAACCCTGTCATCACGGGCTACGAGTTCCACGTCATGCAGCTGGCGAGTTTGACCTGCCCGAAGTACCTGATCCTGCCCCTGCTGCGTGAAACACTCGAGGAGCTGAAGACCCGTGAGCCGGAGCCGAAGCCTTGGTTCCGTGCGCGCGTGATGGTGACGGGCGCGGAGATAGACGACCCCGAGTTCACGAAGATGCTTGAAATGTGCGGCGCCATGGTGGTGGCGGACCGCTACTGCTTCGGCTCCATGCCCGGACGGGAGCCGATAGAGATACTCGAGGGCGAGACGGCGCTGGATGCCATAGCGCGCCACTACCTCTATAATAACCACTGCCCGCGCGCTATGGGTCCCGAGAACCTTCGCGCGAGAAAGCTGTATGTCTACAACAAGGCGAAGGAATACGGCGCCGAGGGCGTCATCATCGAGAGCATGAAGTTCTGCGAGTACTGGGGCTACGAGCGCGCGCAGGACTCCGCTTGGCTAACCGAGGGCTTTGCCGTACCGGGCACGCTGCCGGTTTGCCAGATAGAGCGTGACTACACCTGCGCGGCCTCCGGCCAGCTCAGGACCCGCTTCCAGGCCTTTGTGGAGTCTCTCGAGATAAAGCGCATCCAGGCCGCCGAGCAGAAGGAGGGTGCGTGACATGGCAAAGCAAAAGCACAGCTTCAGGGAAAAATGGGGCTCTTTCCGCAACTTTGCCAAGGGCGAGCCCCTCTGCGGCTTCATTGGCGACAGCTACATAGAAAAGACCAACATACTCAACCGCCGCGAGTGGCGCGGCTTTGTGGACACGGCCCATGACTTCGGCTGGTGGCTGGGAACCTGGGGCAAGATGTCCGGGCTCATCATGCGCGACCCCATAAGGATGGTCAGGGCCTTCTGGAAATACCGCTGGCTCTCGGCCTACCTCTGCACCCCCGCCATGGTGGACCGCTGGACCTGCGGCGACCGGGGCATTCCCCTGCGCGCCGACCACCACGCCATAAACGCCATGGTCTCGGACTCCATCGACACCATATGGAAGCTCATCCGCGCCGACCGGCGCTTCGGCGAGACGAAATGGACCGAGCGCACCATAGGCTTCGACTATACGCTGCCTAAGCACATAATGTTCGGCTTCCCGGGTTTCGAGGCCATCAACATCCAGCAGCACCCGGCCTTCATGATACCCATCATGAACAAGCACTACGGCTGCTACTACGTCGACCAGGCCGTGTCGACGGGCATACCGCAGGATATGTGCACCCTGCCGCTGGTCGAGGTCGGCGTCGCCGTCGAGGACGAGTACCCGGACATCGGCAACTGCTATGTCTCTACCAACAACCCCTGCGACGCGAACATGATGGACAACGCCGCAATGTACCGCCGTCTCTCCGGCGACGGCAAAAAGGCCGTTCACGCCTTCGTCACGCCGCTCATGTACGACGACCCGACCACCAAGGAGCTCGGCGTGCACGAGATATATTCCGCCATCAGCTTCCTCGAGGAGCAGTTCGGGCAGAAGTTCAACTGGGACGCCTTCACCGAGGGCATGCGCCGCTTCAACGAGCTGAACATCCACGAGACGAACAAGTGGGACGTCTACGCAAAGTGCGACAACATCGCCCTCAACAGCTGCGCGCAGAGCTTCTGGCGCATCTACATGTACCAGCAGGGCGCGAACAAGCACTTTGAGCGCGAGGCGAAGATAATCTGGAAATACTTTGAGAAGTGCCTTGCGGAGGACATCAAGCCCTTCAAGTACCGCCACCGCGCCCTGGCCTGGAGCTGCGGCTCGACCTATTACGACAACTCGACCAGCTGGCTCTATCAGTGCTGGGGCATCATGACGGTCATCAACATGGACTCGCTCACGGGCCACAACATCGTGGATTTGGAGGACCGGGACGAGATGATGAGCGACCTTGCGGACCTCCACGCGCGCACGCCCATGCGCACGCACACGGTAGGCGGCAACCGCCACATCCTGATGATGTTCGAGACCGCGGCGAAGTTCAACTGCGATATGATAGTCATGTACGACGACATCGGCTGCAAGGGCATGGCCGGCTGCCAGGGCCTGCTTGAGGAGGAGTTCCGCAAGCATCCCGAGTTCCACATCATGTGGATGCCGCACGCGCTCATGGACTGCCGCACGGTGCCGACGGCCGAGGCGAGGAAGGTCGTCAACGACTACATGACCACGGTGCTCCACGAGGAGCCCGTCGACCCCTCGCTCGTCGACTTCGACGACTCCGAGGGCTGGTAAGGAGGGGAAGAAATGAAGGTCTTTTGGAAGATACTCGCGGCGCTCTTTGCGGTCGTGGCGCTGCTTTTCACGGTGTATATATTTAACCTGGACATGAAACTGATGCGCAGCGTGGTGCTGCCATTCCTGAACAAGCACTACGACAAAAAGAAGCCGGAGCACGTCATATAGGAGGCGGGATATGATAGTAAACGACAATATCAGGCCGCGCCCGCTGACGGAGGCCGAGCTCGCGGACCGGAAACGCGGCGTGTTCGACAGCTACGCCAACTACATCGTATTCTGCGGCAAGTGCGGCAAAATGCGCAAGACGAACATGTACGTCATGCGCGCCGAGGCCTATATCGACGAGCTCAACGCCGCCGAGAAGACCTGTCCCAACTGCGGCGCCAAGGCTTGGACGCTGGGTTATCCGGAGAACAGCCAGTCGGGCTTCGTGTACTTCAAGGAATAATAAGCCGCCTGAAAGGAAACGGCACAGCCGGAGCTGTGCCGTTTCTCCGTTTCGTGCATGAAAAGCGAGGCATTGCCCGGACAGAGGGTGTATCATAGCCCACACAGGGAGGAAAAGACATGGACTGGACTGAACGCTTCAACGAGGTCATCGACTACATAGAGGAGCACATCACCGAGAGCATCGACTACGGGGCTCTCGCGAGGATAGCGCTGTGTTCGACGTATCATTTCCAGAGGATGTTCGCCTACATAGCGGGCGTGCCGCTCTCGGAGTACATCCGGCGGCGCCGGATGTCTCTGGCCGCCGTGGACCTTCAAAGCGGCGAGAGGGTGATAGACGTCGGGCTCAAGTACGGCTATTCGTCGCCGACGGCGTTCAACCGGGCCTTCCAAAGCGTCCACGGCGTTGCCCCGTCCGCGCTCAGAAGCGAGGGGGCGGGCGTGAAGTCTTTTCCGCCGCTGAGATTCAAACTGACGG
>OLZO01000266.1_pt1 | contig 36096 bp, 37 predicted proteins | sample 1644431 | NCBI WGS metagenome assembly OLZO01 (sample SAMEA103958145, study PRJEB25191) | human gut metagenome | biome: human-associated habitat [ENVO:00009003]; feature: intestine environment [ENVO:2100002]; material: feces | place: Germany | collected 2013/2015
TCTATTCTCTGCGGCGCCTCACGGACGTGTCCGGTACACCCGCTGCCGCGCGGTATTTGGCAACGGTCCGGCGGGACACCCCGACGCCGTTTTCGCTCAGCCGCTCTGCTATCTCGCGGTCGCTGTAAGGATGCAGCTTGTCCTCCCCGGCCACTATCGCCTTTATGCGCTCCTCAAGCTCGCCGGATGTGAGCTCCGCAGCACTCTGTCCCAAGCTGCGTGGGAAAAACCGGCTCATCTCAAAGCAGCCCCAAGAGCAGGCGATGAACTTACCGTTTATCGCCCGGCAAACGGTGGACTTGTGCAGTCCCAGCTCGTCCGCGGCCTCGGAGAGCGTCATCGGTCTAAGGCCCGAAGGCCCGCTGATAAAAAACTCCTTCTGCCGCTCGGCTATCAGTTTTGCCACTCTGAGCATCGTGTTATCCCGCTGGCCGATGCAGTATCGAAGCCATTTCGCCTGTTTCACGTTGTCCGTCAGATAAGCTTTGACCTCCTGCGACTGCGTTATGCGCAGCATATCGAGGTAATATTCGCTTATGGAGATGCGCGGGCTAGGGCTGAACATGCTGACGCTCACAGCGTCATCTACCACCTCCACCAGCACATCAGGAACCACATACGGTTCAGGCTCTGCTGGGATGGCCGTTCGTCCCGGCTTTGGGTCCAAGGTTCGTATCAGCTCAAAGCACTGCTGAACTTTTGCCTTCGGCACATTAAGATTCTTCGCAAGCCCCGCCGCGTCGCCCTTTGCTACAGAGGCAAGGTGCTCCGCCGCTATCTCCTGAGCAAGCTCATCGGCCCCGCAGCGCTCCAGCTGCAGAACAAGGCACTGCTCCAGAGACTGAGCACAGAGCCCCGCAGGCTCCAATGATGCCTGAAGCTGCCCTAAAACATTGAGGAACTCGCCAGGTGACGTATGCAAAAGTTCTGCCGACTCAAATACGTCCTCCTTGAAATAGCCGCTTTCGTCAAGGCTTTCAATTATGTACCTTGCCGTTCTCTCCGAGCCACGGTCCAACCTCATGCCGCAAAGCTGCATAGTCAGGCTTTCAGAAAACATGGCGTTCCTGTCTGCCACATATGCCCACGGCTCAACCTTTTCAGCGTCGTCGGCCTGCTCGCTCTGCCTTGGTCCATTCTTTCTGCTGCGCTCTGATAGCCACTTGAGTTTTTTTATCAGCTCCGCGTCCGCCCCGGGCGCAGGCTCAAAATCGATAACAGGATTTTCAGTGCGTATCCTGTCCACATATTGCTCCAACTCCTGGCTACTCATTTGCAGCACAACAGTCGAGGCCAGCGCTTTTGGCGACAGGCTGGTTGTTTGTCTTACTGAGGTCTGTACTTTCGCCCGCAATCTTCACACCTCTTCCCGGATCTGCATGTTCAAAATATCACAATATTGCGGAGTTCGCAACAATTAATATTAGATTCGTTGTATTGGCATAATTATTGCTTGTCTATTTGTTGAAAGCAGTCAACAATGGAGGTTCATGCTCATGAATAAGGATTTTATTGCCGCACTGACTTCACAGCTGAATTACCTGCCCTTCATGACCGGTGATGCTATCGGGGCGGATTATACACATGACGAGCTGCTCAGCGCGGCGCAATACGCTCCGGACGTTGTCATCTCCGCCCGCAGTACGGAGGATACGGCGGCGGTGCTCAAGCTCTGCAGCGAATACGGCGTGCCCGTGACCGTGCGCGGCGCAGGCACCGGCAGGGCCGGCGGCTCCGTGCCCATAAACGGCGGAGTTGTCCTGTCCGTGAAGGAAATGAACGGTATTCTCTCCTTTGACGAGGCGGCAAAGACGCTTACCGTCCAGCCCGGCGTCCTGCTGCAGGACGTGAAGGCCGAGGCCGCAAAGCACGGTCTGGTCTACCCACCAGACCCTGGCGAGCAAACTGCGACCATCGGCGGCAATGCCTCCACAAACGCCGGCGGCCCATCCGCGATCAAGTACGGCTCCACGAGGGACTACATTGCCGACGCTGTCATCGTCCTTGCTGACGGCACCGTCGCCAGGCTCTCCGACAAGCCGGGATACGCCGCGGTAATAGGCTCTGAGGGCACCCTTGCCGTCATAACCGAGCTCACTCTCAGGCTGGCAGAGAAGCCCACGTGCGACGTCATACTCCTCCTGCCGTTTGCGGACACGGAGTCCTGCATAAGCGCCGCCGCAAAGATAAAGGCCGCAGGCTTCAGCCCCGCGGCGCTCGAGTATCTCGACACCGACATAGTTGAGTTTTCCGGCAAGGTCACCGGCAGCCCTGTCTTCCCCGTTGAGATGGACGGCGAGCGCGTGGGCGCAACTCTGATGGTCGTGCTCGAGGGCGAAAGCGACAACGCTCTGGACGAACAGATGGAGGCCATAGCCGAGCTCGCGGAGGAGTTGAAGTGCCTTGACATTCTCGTCGTCGACACGCCCACGCTCAAGCGCGGCGTCTGGGCCGCACACGACGCCTTTCACACCTCCATGGAAACGGCCAAGAGCTCCGGTGAGCTCAACATTGATGTTCCAACGGAGCAGATCGCAGCGCTCGTAGACTTTGCAAAGTCCCTCGGCGCAGAAAAGGGCCTGAGCGTCATGTGCTATGCCCATGCCGGCAGCGGCGGGCTGCATATCCACACCGTGTCCGACGCGGCGAAGGCAGACTTTGCCCCCGCCATGGCCGCTCTGGCCGAGGCTGTCTATAAAAAATGCGCCGAGCTCGGCGGCGACATAGTCGGTGAGTACGGCGTGGGCTATTCCAAGCGCGAGGCGCTAAAGGCGCTCTCTAACGCCGCCGAATACGCCAAGCTCACGGCTGAAAAAGCGGCCTTTGACCCGAAGAATATCCTCAACCCCGGAAAGGTGGTAATACTGTAATGCTGAAGATACTCTGCTGCGTAAAGCAGGTCCCCGATGTAGACCAGATGAAGATGGACCCGGAGACGGGCACCCTCATCCGCGCGGGAGTCCCCGCCATTTTGAACCCACTCGACGCCAACGCCCTCTCCGCCGCCGTCAAGGTCAAAGAGACTTACGGCGGCAAGATAACTCTCATAACCATGGGCCCGGCCGGAGCCGAGTCTGCGCTTCGGGAGTGCCTCGCCGTAGGCGCCGACAGGGCCGTTCTGGTGAGCGACCGCGCCTTCGGCAACGCAGACACCCTCGCAACCAGCTATTCCATAGTTTCCGCAGCAAATACGGTGGACAAATTTGACCTCATCTTCTGCGGCAAGGAAACCCTGGACGGTGCCACCGGCCAGATGGGCGCCCAGCTGGCCGAGCGCTTCGGCGCTGCCCAGGTGACCAGCTCCAGCCTCATAAAGTCCGTTGACGAGGCAAACGGCAAGCTCGTCGTAGAGCGCGAGCTTGAGACCGGCATTGAGACCCTTGAGGTTGCCATGCCCTGCCTCTTAACCATGGAAAAGACCAATTACCCCGCCCGCATCCCAAATCTCAAGGGCAAGATGGCGGCAAAGAAAGCTCCCATAACAACCATCACCGCGGACGACATCCCTGGCCTGGACCGCGGCCGCATAGGCGACGCCGGTTCTCCCACCAAGGTGCCGCGCATGTTCCCGCCCGTTCTGCCCGAGCCGGGCGTGATAATCGACGAGGGCAGCACGGACGCCAGCGTCGCAAAGCTCTTTGAGCTCATCGGAGACTGAGGGGGTGCAGGAATTGGACAAGAAGAATTATAAAGACATGTGGGTCTACATAGAGCACACCGACGGCGTCGTGCACCCGGTCTCGCTCGAGCTCTGCTGCGAGGTGCGCAAGCTCTGCGACAAGAGCGGCGACGCGCTTGTCGCCGTCGCTACCGGAGAGCTGCCGGAGGCTGAGCTGGACAGGATAAAGGACTGCGGCGTCGACAAGCTTATCCTTGTCTCCGGCACCGGCTATGAGCGCTACAACACCGAGGCTTATACCAACCTCTTCACCGAGCTCTGCCGGAAGTACACGCCCTCCGCCGTTTTCGTCGGCGGCACCACCAACGGCCGCGACTTTGCCCCGCGCTTTGCCGCGCGGCTGGAGACCGGCTGCACCAGCGACGCCACCGAGCTCATCTATAACGCCGAGACACAGGACATCGAGTTCGTCGAGCCAGCCGCGGGCGGCAAGATCATGGCCGTCATAACCATACCTGTGCTCCGGCCCCAGGTCGGCACGATACGCCCCGGCACGTTCAAGCACGCCCCCGCAGGGTGCCGCGGGAACATCAAGGTTATAAACGAGAGCATCTCCTTCCCCGCCGACCAGATACGCACAAAGCTGCTCAGCTTCGAGGCCAACGCCTTTGACCCCGAGCTGGACATTGCAAACTGTGAGGTCATCGTCTGCGTCGGCGCGGCGGTCAAGGAAGAGAGCCTTCCAAAGTACCGCGAGCTCGCCTCCCTGCTCGGAGGCAAGCTGGCCTGCACCAGGCCCGTCGTGGACCGCGAGCTGCTGCCGTACAGGCTGCAGGTCGGCCAGTCCGGCGTCATGGTGAAGCCCCGGCTGTACATCGGCTTCGGCGTCAGCGGCGCGGTCAACCACGTCACCGGCGTGGACGCCGAGAAGTTCGTCGCCGTGAATACTGACTCCTCTGCGCCCATTTTCAACTACTGCGACTACGGCATCGTTGCGGACATGGACGAGGTCTGTGATGCCATGCTCCGGCGGCTCAAGAGCCGCTGAGACCCGAAAGGAGGGCCGGCGATGAATGATTTCTGGAAGAAGCTCGAAGAGGACAAGCTGGGTGCCCTCTCCTCCCCCAGCGGCGGCGTGGACGAGGTGAGCACGGCCTGGATACGGTTCGTCTGCGAGGCGATGGAGATTGACTGCCCGCTGCATTACGACAGGGACACCGCCATAGCCCACGGCTATAAGGACGTTGTCGCGCCCCCGTTCTTCGCCACGATAGCGTCCATAGAGCCCTATTGGCAGCCGGGGCAGGAGCCCATGGGCGAGAAGCCCATCTCCCCCGGCATATACGCCACCGAGCTCGGCGTGCCCTCGGTCAACGGCTTTGTGACCGACGTCACTCTAATCTGCGGCGAGCCGATATATCCCGGCGAGCACATAAGCAGGCAGTCAGTACTCACCAAGGTGTACCCCAAGAAGCTCAGGATAGCGGACGGCGCATTTTTGACTGTGCAGGACAAGATGACCGGCGCGGACGGCAGCGAAAAGGCCACGTTTGAATATGTGACCTTTCTCGGAATATGACGGAGGGCGAATATGGCTAACTGGACAAAACAGCGGTACTTTGAAGACATCGAGACAGGCGAAGAGCTGCCGGCGGTCTCGTTCTTTCTCTCAAAACAGCGCATGGTCATGGCAGCGTCCGCGATGCGCGATTTCAACCTTGCCCATTGCAGCAGCGAATTTGCCAAGGGCCGCGGCGCACCAGACATGTATGTGAACAACACCTTCATCATGGCGGCTTTCTACCGGCTCCTGAGCGAGTACATCGGCCTGGATGGCAAGTGCGTTCAGATAGGGCCCATCCGGCTCAAGAAATTCACCTGCTGCGGTCACACCGCGACCTATCACGGTCACGTCACCGGCAAGCGCATAGAAAACGGCCGCGGCCTCGTCGAGCTCGCTGTTTCAAGCACGCTGGAGGACGGCACGGTAACCACAGAGGGCACGGCAATCGTCGCCCTGCCCATGACCGAGAGGGAATAGGAGCGTGAAAGTATGGAATTTTCTAAGATCATTTACTCCGTGGAGGACGGCGTCGGCACGATACTTCTTAATTGTGAGAAGAACCGGAACGCCTTTGACGCGCGCATGATAGACGAGCTGAATGAGGCTCTGGAGCTTGCCGCAGCAGACGACGGTGTTCGCTGCCTGCTGATCGCAAGCAATGGCTCGGCCTTTTCCAGCGGCGGCGACGTGTTCGACATGTACGAGGGCGCATGCCACAACACCATCGACTTCAAGGCAAGCTTTCAGAAAGTGGCGACTCTGACCAAAAAGATCAAGCTCATGCCCAAGCCCGTTGTTGCGGCAGTTCGTGGCTATGCAGCCGGAGGCGGCTTCATGCTGGCTCTTGCTGCAGACTACACCATCGCAGCAACAGATGCGAAGTTTACTGCAGCCTTCGTGCACGTAGGGCTAATACCCGACTGTGGCGGACTGTTTCTCATGTGCAATTCATTGGGCATTGGACGAGCCGCCGAGCTTGCCATGACCGGCCGAACCGTTCGCGCCGACGAAGCCGAGCGCATCGGCATAGCCGCCAAGGTCGTGCCTATCGATCAGCTGCTTGACGAAGCGAAGAAACAGGCTCAAAGTTTTGCCTCTGGTCCCAAAGAGGCCTATGCCGAGATGAAGGCTCTCGTCTATAAACACATTTTCAAAGGCTTTGATGAGTATCTTGCAGACGAGATCGAATGTCAGCTGCGTTGCTGTGCAAGTGAAGACTTTAAAAAACGTGTGACAGGTTTTGTTCTGCGTCATACCGATGGCAAAAAGTAGCTTTTATCTGAGCATAATTTAAAACATACATAGAGATACACAGGTTGTAGGCAGTCACAATTGTGCTTACATGCAATTCCAATGGTTAACGTACACTCAACTCCAGCATAAAGTCGGTATGTGCCCGAGCACGTGCACCGCTTCACAATTATGCGGTTATCTTTGACTTTTACCCACCAAGCATGGCGACGAGGGTCCCATTTTGCTCATTTGGCTTGTTAGGGCAACACTCTAGGCCCCTTGACGAGAAAATCTCCCGACCTTGTGGTCGGGAGATTTTCGTATGTGCAATGGTTACGTTGCTTGTTTTTGAGCACCTATTTTACCTCTGTAAGCGTAGTAACCTTTGTGTTATGCGGTCACTTCATAGGCCTGTACAATCACAGGCTCGTGCGTCAAGTAGCTCACCGACATCAATAAGCACTACCAGAACCAAGGGCATGAGAAGGTGTAGAACACGATGGACACGTACAGCCACCTGTATCCGAACAAGCAGGCCGAAGTAGCTAGACAGCTCGACGCCATAGCTCGATGAGCTCTCTGGCTACAAAAATCCCGTTTGATGTAGCCAGCTTGTAGCCGGTGAAAGCGGCAAAATCCCCGAAACGCCTGTGTTTTCAGGCATTTCGGGGACTTAGAAGAAGCTAAATTATCATTCCCACTCGATCGTCGCGGGCGGCTTGGGGCTCATGTCGTAGAGGACGCGGTTGACGTTGGGGACCTCAGCGAGGATGCGGTCGGTTATCTTGAGCAGAAGGGGCCAGTCGGGGGTGGCTACGGTGGCAGACATGGCGTCGACCGTATTCACAGCACGGATGACGACCGGCCAGGCGTCCACGCGCTTGCCGTCACGCACACCGGTGCTTGTTATCGGCGGCACCACAGTGAAATACTGCCACACAGTCTTGTCGAGGCCAGCATTCGCAAACTCCTCGCGCAGGATAGCGTCGCTCTCGCGGACAGCCTCGAGGCGGTCGCGGGTGATGGCGCCCACGCACCTCACACCCAGGCCGGGGCCCGGGAACGGCTGACGGTACACCATATTGTCAGGCAGGCCCAGAGCCTTGCCAACCACGCGCACCTCGTCCTTGAACAGGAACTTCACCGGCTCGACCAGCTCAAACTTCAGGTCCTCGGGCAGGCCGCCGACATTGTGGTGGCTCTTTACCGGACCGGACTCGATGATGTCGGGATATATCGTGCCCTGCGCCAGGAAGCCGATGCCCTCAAGCTTGCGGGCCTCCTCCTCGAACACACGGATGAACTCGGCGCCTATGACCTTACGCTTGGTCTCCGGGTCAGACACGCCGGCCAGCTTGTCCAGGAAGCGATCCACGGCGTCGACATACGTCAGGTTGGCTCCGAGCTGATTACGGAAGACCTCTATGACCTGCTCGCTTTCGCCCTTGCGCATCAGACCGTGGTTCACATGCACGCACTCGAGCTGCTTGCCCACAGCCTTGATGAGCAGCGCCGCAACGACGGACGAGTCGACGCCGCCGCTGAGAGCCAGCAGCACCTTGCCGCTGCCTATCTGCGCGCGCAGCGCCTCAACCTGCTCGGCGATGAACTTCTCCGCGAGCTCAGGAGTCGTGATTCTCTCCATTTCCGGCCTTTTGTTCCCTTCCATACTTATAACAGCCTCCAATACAGGTAAAAATATATGCGGGGAGTGATTACTTGGCTATAATTATTATCCGAACGCTCGTCGTATATTTCGCGCTCGTGGTATCAATGCGCCTGATGGGCAAGCGCCAGCTCAGCGAGCTTGAACTGCCGGAGCTGGCCATCGCCGTACTCATAGCGGACCTCGCTGCACATCCACTGCAGGACATCGGCATACCGCTCATGAACGGCCTGCTGCCCATCATAGTGCTTTCCTGCTGCGAGCTCATCATCTCCGGTGCGGCCCTGCGGCACGCGGGACTGAGGACGCTGCTTTTCGGGCGGCCCTGCTTCCTCATACGCCGCGGCAAGATCGACCAGAAGGAAATGCGCCGCTGCCGGCTCAACCTTGAGGAACTCTATGAGGAACTCCGCGCCCAGAGCATAACCGACGCATCGCAGGTCGAATACGCCGTACTGGAGACGGACGGAACGCTCAGCGTCATACTCTTTCCCGAGTTCCGCCCGGCGACGGCGCGGGATCTCGGACTTACGCCGCGGGACACCGGTTATCCGGTGATAATCATCAACGACGGCAAGCTCATGCGCGACAATCTGCGCATTGCTGGTCGGGACGAGGTCTGGCTTCGTCAGGAGCTCAAGCGCCGCGGCGCTTCCGGACCAGGCGACGTGTATCTGCTGATGCTTGACGCCGCAGGTGGGATATACTACGCTCCAAAGGAGGTCGTCTGATGAAGCGAGAAATAGCGGCCGGAGCAGTACTTCTGCTGCTGGCGATAGGCAGTTGGATAAACCTAAACTATCTCAAGGACTTCACCGGCGGGCTTACAGAGCAACTCGAGCTCTCACGCGCCTACTGCAACAGCGGACAGTTTGAGCTGGCTGAGGAGACGCTCTCCAAGGCGGCTGACGAATGGCTTGACGCAGACGGCTACACGCACATTTTCATCCGGCATTCGGAGATAGACAGCACGACAGACGCCTTCTTCGAACTCATGAGCGATGTTCGCTCCCACGACGCGGAGAGCGCGGCCGGCTCCTATGAAAAGCTCCTGGCCCATCTGAGCAGCCTGTATACCATGGAGCGCGTGACCCTGGGCAGTATTTTTTAACTCAATTAGTATATCACGCGTCTTACGCCCTCTGCAATACAAATTAACAGCTGTTTCGACGACCTTTGCTATGCAAAGCGCAGAAAAATGCCTGTTCAGGCCAGTATTTGTCCTGAGTAGATAGACTTGTTTCCGTTGACGGCATAGGCGGCGGCGCAGGCTATGAGGAACGCAGGCGCGTTCGCCCAGCCAAACACCTCGGCGCCAATGAGTGCCGGTGCAAGCAGTGTATTGCTTGCCGAGCCGAAAACCGCGGCATATCCCAGCGCGGCGCACAGCGGAACCGGAAGGCCGAAAATGGCCGCGAGTACCGCGCCTAGGCTCGCTCCGATCGAGAACAGGGGCGTCACCTCGCCGCCCTGGAAACCCGCTGCAAGCGTCAGCACAGTGAGCGCCAGCTTCAGCGCCCAGTCCCAGGCATACACTGTCTCGCCTGACAGCGAGGCGTTTATCAGATTCGTACCCAGACCGCAGTAGCGGCCGCGGTAGAGCACAAACAACACAACTGACAGTACAACACCCATACTGAACGCGCGCAAAACCGGGTTTTTGAGCCGGTTTTGCGCTATTTTTTTGGCGTTGCGCAGCAAAAACGCAAATGCCGCTCCCACCAGGCCGAATATCACACCGAGCGCCGCCAGCTTCATGAGCAGCAGCGCGTCCCAGCTAACCACCGCACTGACGGAGAACTCAAACTTCTCCAGCCCAAGCAGCCCGGATGTGACGCTTGCGCACAGCGCCGCGAGAGCGGCAGGCAGCAGCGCCCGGTGCTCAAGGCGTCCAACGGTCAGCACCTCCATGGCAAAAGCCGTGGCGGCGAAGGGAGTACGGAACAGTCCCGCGAAGCCTGCGGAGATGCCCGTTATCAGCATGAGCCGCGGCGCGTCCTCCACGCGCAGCAGCCGACCCACGCGGTGCGATATTGCCGCACCGAGCTGCACTGCCACTCCCTCGCGGCCGGCGCTTCCGCCGAAAAGGTGGGTCAGCCAGGTGGCGCACATGACGAAGGGCACCAGCCTGAGCGGTATCTCCTCCCTGTTCGCGTGTCCGGCCTCGAACACCATGCCCATGCCGTTTTCACAGCCCGCGCCAAATTTGCGGTAGCTCCAGGCCATGAGCGCTCCTACGATGCCGAGGAAAGGCAGCAGCCATGCCGTATGCGCGTCCCTGACCGCGCCAAGATACAGCAGCACGCGCCCGAACAGTGCGTCCACCGCGCCGACCACAACGCCTGTCGGTATAGCAGCGGCGGCCAAAACAAGGTTCTTTTTCATGCTTTCCACCTCTCAAAATGCAAAAAAGCCGATGCTCCCGCGCACGGCACATGCCGCGCGCAGAAGTCATCAGCCAAACAGCGGTTCCGGCCTCACGGCCGAGGGGGACCTCATCCCCTGTGTTTATTTTTTGAGGAATCTGCCGCCGGTGTTCATGTACACCAGTGTGAAGACGGCAACAACGATTGTAGCGATAAGTCCGACGTAGAAAAATCTCAGATTTTCAAAGAGGCCGGCAAGCATCCAAAGGCCTCCGCAGCATACAGCAAAGGCCCACATGACGAGACCGATGAATTTCAGGACCTTTTCCCTGTCGTACCGCTCCCGGTCGCCGACTATGTTCACATATCTCCAGCCGCGTCCCTTGCGGAAGGCCGCACCCAGGGCCGCGAAGAAAACGGTGATCATTGCGCCGAACACCGTCAAAAACGCGTTCATTACATATCCTCCCTCACGAGCGAGTATAGACGCATGTCGCGCACCTCACCGTTTTTGACGGCATTTTGCCGCAGCACGCCCTCGAGCTTGAAGCCCGCCTTCTCCAGCACACGGCAGGAGGCCGCGTTTTCTGCAAATGGCTCCGCAAAAACGCGGAGGAGGTCGGTATTTTCAAAAGCAAAGCGGCATATCTGCCTAACAGCCTCGGTGCATATGCCGCTGCCCCAGCGGCGGCGGACAACGTAATAACCGAGCTCAGCCGTGCGGCGGTGTATGTTCTGCTGCCTGGTGAGCTGGATGCTGCCCACAGTCTCGCCGTCGGCGACGATAGCAAAGGCGTACGCACCCTCACCCGCAGTTTGGGCAAAGGCTATGTAATCACGCGCATCTGCCTCCGTGTAGGGCTTAGGCAAGCCGTCACGGAGATTATCAGTGACCCCGGTATCGCTCAGCGCCTCGACGATAACAGGCGCGTCATCGGCCTCCCAGGGCCTTATGCTGAGGTGCATGGTTTATCAGTTCTCCTTCTGCTTGAGGAGTTTGGTGAGCTCCTCCATGAAGGTGTTGATGTCCTTGAAGGAACGGTACACTGAGGCGAAGCGGACGTAGGCGACCTCGTCCACATCCTTGAGACGGTCCATGACCATCTCGCCTATCTCGGTGGTGCTTATCTCGCGCTCCAGCGCGCTCTGGAGCTCCTGCTCTATGTCGTCGGCAATCTGCTCAAGCGAGGAGAGCGCGACGGGGCGCTTCTCGCAGGCGCGGACCATGCCGTTTATGAGCTTTACCTTGTCGAAGGTCTGGCGGCTGCCGTCGCGCTTGATAACAACCAGCGGGAGCCGCTCTATTATCTCATAGGTGGTAAATCTTTTCTGGCAGGCGAGGCACTCGCGCCTGCGGCGGATGGTTGCGCCCTCCTCGGCGGGTCTGGAGTCTATAACGCGGCTCTCTGTATAGCCGCAAAACGGGCATTTCATGGCTTTACCCCCCATATCTATACTTCCCAAAAGAGTATAGCACAGCCAGCACTCCCGCGCCAACTACATTTTTCACACTTTCGGCATTTTCCGCTGGGAAATATTTTGTCTTGCCCCCTCCCCCGCTGCACGGCTACAATAGCAGCATGGAGGTGAGGTCATTGAAGGTGATCCGGCGCATGCTCTGCATGTGTGAGCCGTCCTGGGAACTGCTCATACGCGGTCTGCAGCTGAGCTGCGTACTGCTCTTCTGCGCCTTCCTGCTTCTGGTGGACGCGGGCTCTTTCTCAGTTGTAAGCTGTGATACATACTTTCTCGCTCAGGAGCTGCTGACGCTGCCCCAGGCGATACTTCTAGTCGTAATGCTGGCCGGCGTCATAATTGAGGAACGTCGGCTGTGAGCTCGCGCAGCTCCTCAGCGGTGTAGAGCGCGTTGAGCACGTCCAGCAGCGCGTTTGCCCCGAGATGTTCGGGCAGTCCGAGCCTCTTCAGCAGCGCGCTGCGGCGCTTTGCGCTGTCTGCGCAGCCGCTCAGCCCGAGCTCGTAGAGCGTGGACTTGCTTATGCCGCCGCTCCGGTGGGTGGGCGCCTCGTCCCCCAGCGTCGCTCCTGCGCGGCGCAGCGCGTCTATGAGCACCTGGGCGCTCATTCCCTCTACGCCGAGCTTTCCCTCCTTGGAGGGCGCGGATTTGCGCCGCTCCCGGCCCTGTATATCCGGGATATACGCATGCTTTATGAGCTCCGGGTCGATGGCACCCTTCAAAAAATTACGAATCACAAAGCCCGCGCCGTCGCTGTCCGTAAGTACGACCAGCCCGCGCGCCTCCGCAAGGCGGCGCAGCAGCGCGAGCTTTTCCTTGTCATTAAACACGCCGAAACCCGAGGTCTCGACTATCACAGCGTCGAATATCTGTGAGAGCGTGTTCTTGTCATAGCGGCCCTCGACGACGATGACCTCTTTTACTGGTATCATGCCCTCTCCCCCGCCGCTATTTTTATGAGCAGCTCGCTCAAGAGGTCGGCCCCGTCAATGCCCGAGCTCTTCATGGCATAGTCGGTCTCAGCGCACAGTTCCACGGCCCGTGCCAGCGCCTCCGTGTCGAAGCCGCGGGCAGAACGCAGGAGGCGGTCGACCATGAAGTCGAACTTCACGCCGCAGTACTGCCGCACGAAGTCGCCTCCCAGCCGCTCATCCACCGCGACCCTCGCGGCGTAAAGCCGCCGCATTTGCGTGCCGATGACGGCAAGTATGGCGATGGGCTCCTCGCCCATGGCCATGAGGTCCGCCAGCGTGCGGCAGGCGCCGTCGTAATCGCGCGCGGCCAGCTGGTCCGTCATCTCGAACACCCGCGCCTCCGGTATGCGCATAGCGAGGCGCGACACATCCTCCGCCGTCACCAGTTCACCCTGGGTGCCGGCGGCTATTTTTTCGATTTCTGGTATGAGCCCGTTCATCAGCTCGCCGCTGAGATATATGAGCGTCACGCAGGCGTCGGGCAGGGCGTTCTTACCCAGCGCCGCGAAGCGCTTGCGTATCCACTGCACCAGCGGGCCCTGGCCCTGGGAGGTGAAGTTTATTACCTTGCCGTATTTGGCGACAGCCTTCATTATCTTTGTGCGCTGGTCCGGCTCAAAGTCCGTGTCCTGAACGAACACCAACGTGCACCAGTCCGGGATATCTGCTATTAGCTTCTCCAGCGCCGCTGCCTCGGCGTCACGGCAGTGAGCAAAATCATAGCCGCGCACCTCTGTCAGGGAGTGCTCCGAGAGGAAGGGCAGCGCGTTCACGGCGTCCGAAAGCTCGCGCAGTGACGTATTCTTGCCGTCGAGGCGGTGGTAGCTGAAGTCGTCGCCCCCGTCGGGGAGGCAGATGGCCTTTATCTCGCCCAAGAACGCCTCGCGCAGATAGTCCTCCTGCCCGTAGAGCAGATAGAGCCGCGCGGGGCCCTCCGCCTTGAGTTCGCGGCTCACCTCGCCGTAGTTGAGCCTGTCGTTAGGTTTTGTCTTCTTTTGACGCTTGTTAGCCATTGACATCCGCCCTCACTGTGATATTGCCGTTTTCGTCCGTCCTGTATATTTCGAGTCCCAGAACCTCGAGCCGCCGCAGCGTCTCCCAGGTCGGGTGGCCGTAGCTGTTGTAGCCAACCGATATGGCCGCGTATTCCGCGTCGATGGCCTCCAGCAGTTCGTAGCTTGTGGAGTATTTCGAGCCGTGGTGACCCACGACCAGCAGTTCCGTGTCCGGGAACGTATGTGTACCTACAAGTTCACGCTCGACCGAGCTGTTCACGTCGCCCATCACAAGCGCGTCGAATTCCCCGATGCTCGCGAGGACAACAATGCCGCGCTCGTTCTCGTCTCCCGCGTCCACTGGCTTGAACAGCGTGAGCTCCAAATCGCCCAGGCTCAGCTCAAGGTCGCTGTCCGAGACATAGACGACCTCTGTACCGCTGCGCTCAGCCGCTGTGAGTATACCCTCAAGCATGCCGTCGGAGTCATCAGGGTCTCCGGGCATATAGAGCGTGCCTACGTCTATGCGCGTGAGCAACCGCTCCACGCCGTTTGCGTGGTCTGCGTGCAGATGAGTGAGCACCAGCGCGTCTATATAACTGCGCCCGCGGCTCAAAAGGTACTCCGCGGCCGTGTCTCCGGCGTTGTCCCAGGTACTCTTGCCGCCGCAGTCGATGAGCACCGCCCTCTCGCCGCAGGCCGCAGCCACGCACTGGCCCTGACCCACGTCGAGCACAGTGACCGAGCTCTCTTTGAGCTCCGCATTCCGCGCTGTCGCCAGCACGACCGCCAGCGTGAACACCGCCGCCAGCGACGGTGCCAGCGGTCGGAATCCTCCCTTCCCTTTCAGCGCCCAGGCCAATAAAAAGACGGCATATGCAAATACAAGCCACCAGACTATCAGCCTGTCGGCCGTATAAACCGCTGAATAAGGCAGCGCCGCGAGCGTCTTGGCCGCAAGGCTGATATAACGCGCGAGCCATGCAGCGTTCCACGCTATCGCTGCGCCCAGCGGCGCAAATATGAGCCCCGCCGCCACCGCCGCGTAGCCTGCGGTGAACGTCAGCGACACAGCCCAGAGCGTGACCAGATTCGTAAGAGGCGCAACTAAAGAGACGTAACCGAATGTGAGCGCCACGACCGGCGTTGTAAACGCCATGGAGCCCACGGAGCTCGAAACGCTGGCCAGAACAAACCTTACGACAGCGTTCGGCCTGCGCTTTTCGTCCCCGCGCCGCCAGAGAGCGTCGAGCCGTTCATATACCTTCGGAGTGAGCAGGACTATGCCCGCCATGGCAGCAAAGGAGAGCTGGAGCCCCGCCGCCGCGACAGACAGCGGGTTGGCGGCCACCAGTATGAGCAGGCCCGAACACAGCGAAGTCAGCCCATCCGCCTCACGCCGAAGCAGCGGCGCGAGCATTATCAGCAGCAGCATGACGCATGCGCGCACGACCGAAGCCGTACAGCCCGTCATGAAAGTGAACACTATAATGACCGGTATTCCCCAAATGGAGGCACTTCGCTTGCCGAGCAGATAGACCAGCACGCCGTAGAGGAACGAGAGATGCATGCCCGAGACGGCTACGACATGACGTATTCCGGAAACCGAGAGCGCGTTATCCAGCTCAAAGTCGTCGTACAGCCCGGAGGTGTCGCCGATAAGCAGGCCCAGCATGAAGGCCTCTACATCCCCGGGAAATACCTCCCGCACCGTCTCGCGCACGAGATTTGAAAGTTCCATGGGAAAGCTGAGAAAGCTCATTGCGTCTCGGCGCGTGTTCTCAGGCTCCCCGCTGAGGTATGCGCGCAGCAGTATGCCGCGGGATGAGTAGATATCCGTTGCCTCGCCGTATTTTTCAAGCGCAGATATGAACTCGAGCGGAAACTCTGCTAGGTCGCCGGGACGAAGCTCCGGCATGAGGCCGTTGTAGTCATAAACCGCTGCCTTGACACTCGGGAGCCCCTCCTGCTCTATGCGCAGCTCCACGGAGGCATAGCCTGTGTCGCGCTCGGGGTAGTCAAGCACGCGGGCGGTGACTGTCAGCTCCTGCCCCGCAAGCTCCGCAGCCGGAGCGACGAATATATCCGTGTAAAGCCCGTACCAGCCGAGGCCAAGCGACGCAGAAATGCAGATTATAAGCGCACGAAGCCGAGCCGTGCCCCGCAGCGCAAGCGCCGGGATGCACAGCAGAAAAACCGCTCCCGCGCACCAGAACAGCGCGGACGCGGGCAGCAGATAATGTGCCGCCGCCGCGGCCCCGGCAAAGGAGAGCGCGGCGCAAACCAGCTTACGCACGCCGCCCCGGCTCGTCGGTCAGGCCGAGGATATAGTCCGTTGAGACGCCGTAAAGCTCGGAGAGCTTGATAACCGCCCAGACCGGTATCTCGCGTATGCCCTTTTCATATCTGCGATAGACCTCCCTGTTCATATTCAGGTAGTCCGCAATCGCCAGCTGGGTCCTGTCACTGTCAGCACGCAGGTCCTCCAAGCGTGGAAAATACATTCGCATCACCGCCTAAATGCTACTATTTTGTAGCATAAAAGCGCAAATATGCCGCCATACGGATGTAATTTCCGAAAAATGTATTGGCAGGCGGCCTCGCCTGCCAATACATTTTGTATCATTATCGCTATTGGATTCAGATGAGCTTTTCAGCCATTTCTGCGCCGGCGAGGATGTGGAAATGCAGGTGCGGGACTGTCTGACCAGCAGCCTTGCCGGAGTTGGTGATGACGCGGAAGCCGTCAGCGAGGCCCTCCTGCTCGGCGATCTTGGCAATGACCTCGAAAATGTGAGCCACGGCGGCGGAGTTTTCGCTCGTTATCTGGGCAGCGGAATCCGCGATGTGCTCCTTCGGGATGACCAGGATGTGAGTCGGAGCCTGGGGATTGATATCCCGGAAGGCAAGCACCGTGTCATCCTCGTAGACCTTGTTGGACGGGATGTCGCCCTTGGCTATCATGCAGAACAGGCAGTCTTGCATTTTACTTTTCCTCCTTCAAAAGTCCGAGCTTCATGGCGACATAGTTGTCGACCATCGCAAGCGCGTTATCGAGCATCAGCATATCCTTGCCGCCGCCCATGGCGAAGTCGGGCTTGCCGCCGCCCTTGCCGCCGGTCATGGCGGTGACCTGCTTGATGAGGTCGCCGGCCTTTACGCCGTGCTCGACGGCGTTCTTGCCGCAGACGGCAAAGAAGGTTATCTTCTGCCCATCGTCGGCCGCGGCAAACACGGCTACCAGGTTCGGAGCCTTGTCGCGAAGGAAGTCGCCGACGCGGCGCATCTCGTCCGCCGTGGCGCCGGGGCGCATAGCGGTAATGACTCGCAGGTCTCCCACCTTGTGCGAGGAGGTGATGAAGCCGTCCAGCTCGCCGGAGCGGAGCTTGTCCTGCAGCGCCTCCACCTTGCGCTTGAGCTCGCGCAGGTCGTTCATAGCGGTTTTGGCCTTGTCCACGACCTCGAAGGGCGAGGACTTGAGCACGTTTGCCATCTCCATGAGCTTGCGGTTGTTCTCCTCGTTCTCACGGAAGAACTCCAGGCCGGTCACGGCCTCTATGCGCCTCACGCCGGAGGCAACGGAGAACTCGGACTCTATCCTGAACGGGCCGACCTTGGCCGTATTGTTCACATGCGTGCCGCCGCAGAGCTCACTGGAGAAGTCGCCCATGGTCACAACGCGGACCCTGTCGCCGTACTTCTCGCCGAAAAGCGCCTGCGCGCCGTGGCTCTTGGCCTCCTCGAGGCCCATCTCGGAAATATCTATGTCGTCTCCGCGGAGTATCTCGTGGTTCACTATCCTGCCGACTTCGAGCAGCTCCTCACCGGTCATGGCGGAGAAGTGGGTAAAGTCAAAGCGGAGCTTATCGGGCTCGACAAGGGAGCCTGCCTGATGGACATGGTCACCGAGCACCTGACGGAGTGCGGCGTGCAGCAGGTGCGTGGCAGAGTGCGCGCGCATGATGGCTCGGCGGCGCTCCTCGTCCACGACGGCCTTTACGGGCATGTCGAGCCTGAGCTCGCCGGAGCGCATAACACCGCTGTGCAGGTACTTGCCGCCTTTGGTTTTCTGGACGTCACGCACCTCGAATACGACACCGTCAGCCTCGATGGTACCGTGGTCAGCCACCTGGCCGCCCATCTCGGCATAGAACGGGGTCCTGTCGAGCACGACAGAGCCCTCGGCGCCCTCGCTCAGCTCACCGGAGAGCTCGCCCTCGACGACAAGCGCCTCTACCTTGGCCTCATCACTGAGCTTGTCATAGCCGGTGAACACGGTCGGCACGGCATCAAGTCCCAGGTCAAGGCCGGACCAGCCGCTGATGTCGCCGCGCGCAGCCCTGGCGCGCTCGCGCTGCTCCTGCATAAGGGCGTTGAAGCCCTCGGTATCAGCTGTCATGCCGGACTCGCTGAGGACATCCTCGGTGAGGTCCAGCGGGAATCCGTAGGTGTCGTAAAGCTTGAAAGCGTCCGCGCCGGAGAGCACGGTCTCTCCCTTGGCCTTGAGCTCGTCGACAAGCTCGCCGAGGATACGCATGCCGCCGTCTATCGTGCGGGCGAAGCTCTCCTCCTCGGTACGAATGACCTTGGTGATGAAGCTCTGCTTCTCAATGAGGTCGGGGTAGGCGACGCGGTTCTCGTGAATAACCGTCTCGCAGACCTTGTAGAGGAAGGGCTCGTTCACACCGAGGAACTTGCCGTGGCGCGCCGCGCGGCGCAGCAGACGGCGCAGGACGTAGCCGCGGCCCTCGTTGGAGGGCAGGACGCCGTCGCCTATCATGAAGGTGGCTGAACGGATGTGGTCGGTGATGACGCGCAGCGAAACGTCGTTCCTGTGGCTCTCGCCGTAGTGAGCGCCTGTGAGCTCCGAGACCTTGTGCGTGATGTTCATCACGGTATCGACATCGAACAGGCTGTCCACCCCCTGGCAGACGCAGGCGAGGCGCTCAAGGCCCATGCCGGTATCGATGTTCTTCTGGGCAAGCTCGGTGTAATTGCCCTGACCATCGGAGTTAAACTGGCTGAAAACGTTGTTCCAGACCTCGATGTACCTGTCACAGTCGCAGCCGACGGTGCAGTCGGGCTTGCCGCAGCCGTATTTCTCGCCGCGGTCGTAGTATATCTCGGAGCAGGGGCCGCAGGCGCCGGTACCGTGCTCCCAGAAGTTGTCCTCCTTGCCGAAGCGGAAGATACGCTCCGGGGCGATGCCTATCTCATCGCGCCAGATGTTGAACGCCTCATCGTCGTCAACATAGACGGAAGGATAGAGCCTGTCCGGGTCGATGCCGACCCAGTCGGGGCTGGTGAGAAACTCCCAGGACCAGGCTATGGCCTCGTGCTTGAAGTAGTCGCCGAAGGAGAAGTTGCCCAGCATCTCGAAATAGGTGCCGTGGCGGGCGGTCTTGCCGATGTTCTCGATGTCGCCGGTGCGGACGCACTTCTGGCAGGTGCAGACGCGGCGGCGGGGCGGGGTCTGCTCGCCGGTGAAGTAGGGCTTCATCGGCGCCATGCCGGAGTTTATGAGCAGCAGCGAGGGGTCGTTCTGCGGGATAAGCGAGAAGCTGGGCAGGCGCAGATGTCCCTTAGATTCAAAAAATGAGAGGAACATCTCCCTGAGTTCGTTGAGTCCGAAAGCCTTCATAAATAACCTCCAAGGACAAATATCCGTATTCACTCATAATAAACACCGCGAGAAAAATTGTCAAGCGCGCTCGCAAAAAAAGGGCCCTCCCGGTGGGAGGGCCCTGCGGGTTTGAACTTACGGGGTTCAGCCTTCGCCGCGCTGCTTTTTGCGCCAGGCGTCGAGAACAGCACAGAAGACGAGGGAGAGGTATGTCTCCTCCTCGTTTGCGCTGCGGCTGGTGAGGGCGATGGGCACCCTCGCGCCGACAACGGCGCCGCAGGTAACGGCGTGGGCGTGGATGAGCCAGCTCTTGACCAGGGTGTTGGCCGTGGAGAGGTCGGGGGCGATGATGCCGTCGAAGCCGCCGCCGGACCAGGGGCAGTCGTAATTCTTGAGCCTAGCGGCCTCCTTGCTGAGGATAAGGTCGTAGGCGATGGGACCCCAGAGCTCACAGTCGGCGAAGGGCCGCTGCTTCTGCTCGGATACCAGGCGCTGGGCCTCAACGGTGTCCTGCATATGGAAGGTAACCTTCTCGACCAGGCTCAGGAGGGCCAGCTTCGGGTTTTCATAGCCGAAGGCCTTGAGCGCATCGGCGGTATTTTTGATAATGGCCTTTTTCTGGGTCATATTGGGCTTGATTATGACCGTCATGTCGCTGAGCGCGATGAGCTTGGGATACTCCGGCAGGCTGGCAAGCGAGACGTGGCTCATGAGCCGCTCCGTGCGCAGCTTGTTGCTCTTATCAAGAACGGGCATCAGGAAGTCGCGGGTGGGGATGTTGCCGCGCATGAGCACGTCGCCGTCCCCGGCATTGAGTATGTCTATGGCCTCCTGGGTTATGTTGTGACCGGGAGCCGTGTCCACCATCGTGTACGGCTCACGCTCGAGGCCGAACTGCTCGAGCACTGTTATGGTCCTCGCGCGGTCGCCAACCAGGACGGGCTGCACGAGACCTTTTTCCTGAGCTGCAAAAATGCCCTTGAGCATGTTCTCGCCGTCGGAGCCGGCGAGGATGACGCGCATGGGCCGGGACATCTTGGGAACTCGCTCGAGTATCTTATCGAAATTCTTAAGCTCCATGATCACATCTCCGTTTTTTCCATAATGGCGAGGCAAATCCTACCCCTTCTACCATTATATACGACGCAAGCCCGGAAAACAAGCCCAAATTGGTGCAAAATAATCAAGGGGCGGACATTTTGTCCGCCCCTTGGCGTTTTGCTGATTATCGGACTTACGACAGATTGCCGTCAGCCCGCAGTGTAGTCCTGCGTCGCCGTGAAGGCCTCGAACTCGCTGTAGCTGGTGAAGAAGCGGTGCGTGCCTGTCTCGGTGTCCAGGGCGTAGTAGAGGTAGCTGGTGCTCGCCGGGTTGAGGGCCGCGTTGATGGATGCGAGGCCAGGGTTGCAGATAGGTCCGGCAGGCAGACCGGTATTCGTGTAGGTGTTATACGGGCTATCGACCTTCAGGTCCTCCTCAGTGAGGTACTCCTTGTGCTCGCCCAACGCATACATGACTGTTGCGTCTATCTGCAGCGGCATGCCCTGATTGAGACGGTTGTAGATGACGGAAGCGATATTGGCGCGTTCCTCGTCGTTTGCGGCCTCGGCCTCTATCATGGAGGCCACTATGACCGCCTCGTGGAGCGATATGCCCAGGTTATCCGCCTGAGTGTACATGTCCGCGGTGAGCTTGCCGTGGAAGTTCAGCAGGAACTTGTTGATGGCACTGGAAGCCTGCATGCCCTGGTAGAACTCGTAGGTGTCCGGGAACAGATAGCCCTCGAGGCGGCTGGCATCGCCAGTCTCGGACCACTCGAGGAATGGGTAGTCATAGACATAGTTTGCCGCAGCATCCATCAGGTCCTCGACGGAGCAGATGCCCTCGGCCTCGAGCTTCTCAAATATCTCCTGCATCGTATAGCCTTCGGGGAACATTATCGTCGTCGCGACCATAGATATGGATGCGGTCTGCATTCGCAGCACGAGCGCGTTGTAGTCGCACTTTGTGTTCAGCTCATAGGTGCCGGGGTCCAGCTTTGTGTCTGCGTCCGTCACTGAGCAGAAGAGTTTAAACAGCGACTTATACTCGATGATTCCCGCGTCCTTGAGCGCGTCGGCGACATAGTCTATGTCTGCGCTCTTGACGGTCTTGGTCGTCACGGTGCCGTCCTCGTTTTCCTCTTCAACCTCTTTTTCGGTGAAGATGCTCTCCGGCAGTGTCACGGTGCTCTCAGTGTATTCCTTATTGAGCGCCAGCACGTCGGATGCGGCCATCCAGCCGACACAGGCCAGGATGATGCTGAGGCTGATCACAAAGACAAAGTACATCAGACCGCCAAGGCAGCCAGTCTTGCCGTCTCGCCTGGTACGGATGGGCATGTAGTCGCGCTCCTCAAGGGGCTCGTCCTCATCCTCATCCACAGGCTCAGGCTTCTGGGTCTTGTCCTCTGCGCTGTGCTTTGAGCGGTCGTAGATGAGGTCGTCAATGAGCTTGAGGGGGTTCACGCACCGTTTTTCGTCCTCGCCGGAGTCCTCCGGCTTTTCGTCAGCCTCTGGCTCCTCGGGCACAGGCTCTTCCTTAGCGCGCTTTTTGCCGCCGAAGACGCCTTTGCCGCGTATTGAGGGCAGCACCTTGGTCTCGTCGCCCGCGGGCTCGTCCTCGGGCGCACCGCCCTCCGGCGTGCCGGCGTTCTGAGCCGCGCCGGCCTCCGGAGCAGCCGGGGCCTTGGGCTCCGCCGTGCTCTCCGGCACGGAAGCCTCTGTGCTCTCCGTTTGAGCAGTCTCAGGCGCGGAGTCGGGCTCATGACCCTCCTCCGGCTTCCTGACGCCAAATATCTCATTGAGCTTGTCAAAATTATTCTGCATTTTCTGGAGTTCTCCCAAGTAACGTGTTTGCCGCACCGGGCATATTATGGCTCAGACGGTGCGAACCGGCGCCGGCACCGCCCCAAACATAAAGACAGCTCTCCTCGCCCGCCCCCCGCGCGGGGCCGGGCCCGGGTAAATCACATAGCGCGGAGAAAGGTCGATTAAATGTTCTGCGGAAATGGAAACGGAAGCTGCTTCTGGATCATCATTATACTCCTGCTCATCTTCTGCTGCGGCGGAAACTGCGGGTGCAGCTCCAGCTGCGAGAGCAGCAACAACTGCTGCAACAGCTGCTGCTGAAGCGGCTTGACCACGGCACAGGGCTCGTCAGAGCCCTGTTTTTATTTTTCTGAGCTCAGTTATGACGTAGCCGACGGCGAAATCGTTCCAGTCCTGCGGCACTTTTTCCAAAAGCAGCCGTTCGCGGCATAGGCAGGCGGTACTCACGCGGTGCTCCGCGAGATAGCGGTCATAGTAGCCGCCGCCGTGGCCGAGGCGCACGCCGCGCTTATCGCAGCACAGCGCCGGGACCAACATAAAGTCGCCCTCAGCCGGTTCGGCCGTCTCTGCGCGGTCCGGGGGCTGCGGGATGCCGTACATACCCTCCGCAAGCGTCCCGTCATAAAGCGCAAAGTCCATGACCCCGCCCTTCCGGCTCCGCGGCAGCGCCACCCGCCTGCCACTGCAAAGCAGCTCGTCAACAATGCGCCGGGTGTCGCATTCGCGCTCTACCGAAAGATAGGCAAAGACCGTACGCGCAGTCTCAAGCTGCGGCATGTTGAGGACATTTTCCCTTATGCCGCGGTCGCTCTCACGCAGGTATTCCTCGTCAAGCGCCGCGATCCTGGATTTTATCTCCGCGCGGAGCCTTGCTTTCTCCTCTTTCACAGCGCCGCCATCACGTCCGCAAATATCTCCTCATGCTTCTCGTCAAGTTCGCGTATCTGGCCGTCCTTCTTGAAGTCCACGCGCTTCCAGCCGTAGTGGTCGGCGGCGCGGCTTCCGGTAGCGAGGCAGGCAGCCAGATAGGCCGCGTCCTTCTCATGTATGTCGCCGTCCTTGCCGGTCTTCTCCTGGCGATGGCGCATACGCTCAAGTGAAGTCTCCAAATCCACGTCGAGATATATCACAAGGTCTGGCCGCGGCAGGCCGAGTTTAACATACTCAAGGTCGTACAGCCAGTCGAAAAAGGCCGGCTGCTCGGCTTCCGGCAGCTTTGCCCCCTGGTGCACGGCGTTGGAGGTGGTATATCTGTCCGAAAGTATTACGCCTCCGGAGCGGTAATACTCGCCCCAGTCGGTCATGTAAGATGCATAGCGGTCCACCGCGTAGAATATGGACGCCGCACAGGCACCCACGTCCGCGGGATTAGCGCCGAATTTTCCATCCAAGTACATTCTTATCAGTGCCGAGGACTCCTGGTCGTACCTCGGAAAGACTATCGTCCGGCAATCTATGCCCTCGCGCTCAAATCGGGCCCTGAGCCGGCGATACTGCGCGGATTTTCCGCTGCCGTCTATGCCCTCGAGCACTATGAGCTTGCCCTTATCTGCCATTTTACTTACCTCTCAGCCTCTCCCCCGCCGCTTCTATCACGAACAGGGGCAGCTTCATCATGCGTCCGATACGTCTCGGCTCCTTAATGAGCCGGTAGAGCCACTCCAGATCGAGCCTCTGCCACGCCACGGGCGCGCGCTTCACCGTACCGGCAAACACGTCCAGACTTCCGCCCAGGCCCACCATGAGGCCCACGGGCAGCTTCCCGGCCATTTTCGCCATCCAAAGCTCCTGCTTCGGCGCGCCGAGGCAGACGAGCAGCATATCCGGTGCAGCGTCCCTTATCTTCTCTATTATAGGCCCGTCGTCCGAAAAATAGCCGTCCGACGTACCGCTTATCACAAGTCCGGGGAATTTTGCTTTCAGCGTCTCTCCCGCAGCCTCGGCAACGCCAGGCTTGGCGCCGAAGAGGTACACGCTGCCTCCTCGCTCCGCAAGGCGCGCCATGACTCCGCAGGCGAAGTCTATGCCCGGTACCTTTTCCTTCATCGGCCGTCCGAGTATGGACGCGCCCTTGACTATGCCCGCGCCGTCGGGCAAAACCATGTCCGCGTCCGCGAGCGCCTCTCTGAGCGCGGCATTCTCTTTCGCGAGCATGACTATCTCGGGGTTCGGCGTTGCGGCATAGGCTCCTTCGCGCGTCTCTATCAGGGTGAGCGCCCTCTCGACGGCCTCGGCCATCGTCACGTTGTCAAAGCCCACACCAAGTACGTCTGTACGGCTCATACCGCGGAAAACACCTCGCCTATCTTCTCATGTATCACCAGGTCCGCATACCTGTCATACGGGGTCTCCGACAGGTTCACGAGCGCCAGCTTTGTGCCGCGGTAGTAATTTATAAGCCCCGCGGCGGGATACACGCCGAGGGAGGTGCCACCGATTATCAGCACCTCGGCCTCGCGTATATATCGCACAGCGCGTTCCATGATGTCCTGGTCCAGTGGCTCCTCATAGAGCACGATGTCCGGACGCACCACACCGCCGCAGGTGCAGTGCGGCACGCCCTTGCAGTGGTTCATCTCGTCGGCCGGATACGGCTTGCGGCATCTGGAGCAATATGCCCTGAGGATGCTGCCGTGCAGCTCCAGCACGTTTTTGCTGCCCGCTGCCTGATGAAGACCGTCTATGTTCTGCGTGACGACTGCGCGCAGCTTGCCCTCGCGCTCAAGCTCCGCCAGGCGCAGGTGCGCCCGGTTGGGCTTTGCGCCGTCCACCACCAGCTTTTCGTGATGGAAGCGGTAATACTCCTCCGGGTCACGCTCGAAGAAGCTGTGACTCAGTATCGTCTCTGGCGGGTAGCGCCATTTCTGATTGTACAGCCCGTCCACACTGCGGAAGTCGGGGATGCCGCTCTCCGTGGAGACGCCTGCGCCGCCGAAAAACACGATATTGTCGCTCTCCGCTATCCAGCTTTTGAGCTTTTCAATCTTATCGTCCATGTCATCCTCCGTTTCCGCGTCCCGCGGGTTCTCAGCCCTGCGGGTTCATGGTGTAGTTCGGGGCTTCCTTGGTGATGTAGATGTCGTGCGGGTGGCTCTCCTTGAGGCCAGCGCCGGTGATGCGGATGAACTTGGTCTTGGTGCGCAGGGACTCGATGTCGGGCGCGCCGCAGTAGCCCATACCGGAGCGCAGGCCGCCCATCATCTGGAATATCGTGTCGGACACGGCCCCCTTGTAGGGCACGCGGCCCTCGACGCCCTCGGGGACGAGCTTCTTGGAGCCGGACTGGAAATAGCGGTCGCCCGAGCCCTTCTGCATGGCGCCTATGCTGCCCATGCCGCGGTATACCTTGAACTGACGGCCCTGGAATATCTCGCTCTCTCCGGGGCTCTCCTCACAGCCGGCGAGCATGGAGCCCATCATGACGACCCTCGCGCCGGCGGCCAGCGCCTTGACGATGTCGCCCGAATACTTGATACCGCCGTCGGCAATGACGGGGATGCCGTACTTGTCGGCCATGGCAGCGGACTCAAGCACGGCGGTTATCTGGGGCACGCCGATGCCGGAGACCACGCGGGTGGTGCAGATGGAGCCAGGGCCGATACCGACCTTGACGCAGTCGGCGCCCGCCTTTATGAGGGCCTCGGTGCCCTCGGCAGTGGCAACGTTGCCAGCTATGACCTGCACGTCGGGGAACTTCTCCTTCACGAGCCCCACGCAGCGCATGATGTTGGCGGAGTGGCCGTGGGCGCTGTCGAGCACCAGGGCATCGACGCCCGCGTCGACCAGCGCGCCAGCGCGGTCGAGTATGTCCTTCGTCACGCCGATGGCAGCGGCGCAGAGCAGACGGCCGTGCCTGTCCTTTGCGGAGTTAGGATACTTCACGACCTTCTCTATGTCCTTTATGGTGATGAGGCCCTTGAGGCGGAAATTGTCGTCTACAATGGGCAGCTTCTCTATCTTGTGGCGGCGCAGGATGTCCTTGGCCTCCTCAAGAGTGGTACCCTCACGTCCAGTCACGAGGCCCTCGCTGGTCATGACCTCGCGGATGCGGGTCTCCATGTTCTCCTCAAATTTCATATCCCGGTTGGTGATGATGCCGATGAGCTTGCCGTCCTTGCAGATGGGCACGCCGGAGATGCGGTACTTCGCCATGAGCGCATCCGCCTCGCCGAGGGTGTTGTCGGGTCCAAGATAGAAGGGGTTCGTAATAACGCCGTTCTCGGAGCGCTTAACCATGTCCACCTGCTCCGCCTGAGCGTCTATCGGCATGCTCTTGTGGATGACGCCGATGCCGCCCTCACGCGCTATCGCAATGGCCATGCGGTATTCCGTCACGGTGTCCATCGCCGCGCTCATGATGGGGGTATTGAGCCTGATGGTCTTGGTAAGGTTGGTAGACAGGTCCACGTCCGTCGGGAGAACATTGCTCTCCGCGGGGACAAGCAGCACGTCGTCAAAGGTCAGGCCCTCGCCGACGAAGCGCTCGGAAAAGCTGTTTAACCGGTTCATATGAAACGCACCTCCGCAAAAGATTTGTATAAAAGCTATTCTATGTATTTTATCACATGGACGCCCTAAGTCAACCTTTTCCGCCACACAGGGGCGTATGAAAAATATAAAAAAGCGCGCGCCGCGGCGCGTGCTTTTTTGTGTCATATCATATCTGCGCTCAGCTCTCCGCCGCAGTCTCCCTTGCGTGATAGAACATGTATTGCTGCGCGAGGCCCGCGTATTTTCCGAGGGACGAGGGGTCAAATCCCTTCGGCATATTGGCGGCAAGCGCCCGCTTTATCCACACATCCACCGGGAAGGCGTCGAGCTGGTGCAGGCCGAAGAGCACCACACAGTTGGCGACCTTGTCACCCACGCCGCCCAGCTTTTTCAGCTCCGCACGCGCCTCATTGCAGGGCAGGAGCGCTGTCTCTTCCAGATCCAGCTCGCCGCTCGCCACGGCTTTGGCTGCTGCGAGTATGTAGGGCGCGCGGTAGCCCGACCTCAGCGGAGCGAGGTCTGCCTCCGTCAGCTGCGCAACGCGCTCCGCCGTTGGAAAAGAGCGCGCCTCTCCCCAAGGGGCCGCGACGATATCGCCGTACAGAGAGCTCAGCTTCTCCACGATGCCCTTTATGCGCGGGATGTTGTTGCACTGCGAGATGATGAAGGAGCAAAGCGCCTCCCACTTGTCCTGACGGAGTATGCGTATGCCCTCACCATAGGCCGCGCAGTCGCGCAGGTAGTCACAGACCTCGATGCTCCGTCGGGCCTCCTCGTAATCAGTATCCATATCGAGATAATCACGCCAGAAATATATGTCGTCAAGGGCACATTCGATATAAGTCCGCCCGTTCTCCGCCCAGACGACCGCCGCTTTTCCAGAGGCCACTCCCCTCCAGCGGCCCTCCGCGTCCTCGTTCCAGCGGAAGCACTGGCCACAATCGAAGGTGCGCCGGGGATTCAGATTTTTCTCATCGCATAGCTCAAATATCGCCGTATCCAACGGAAATCCCACCGTTCTTTGTCTGTTTTTACCCGATTATACCCCAGCTTTTCGTATATTTCAACAGCAATCGATTCTTGCAGGCATGGTGGATTAGTGGTATAATATTACTTATTTAAATCATAAATGAAAGAAGGTGCAGCTATGAGCTGGCAAAAGGAATTGGAGAACGGTATCCGGAGCATGGAGCAGCTGGCGCCGAAGCTTGGGCTGTCACCGGAGGAGGCCGCACAAAGAGAAGAGATAGCGAAACGTTTTCCCATGATGATAACGCCTTACTACCTGTCCCTTGTCGACACCTCGGACCCGGATGACCCCATTGGAAGGATGTGCATTCCATCACTGGACGAGCTTGCCCCCGGCGGCTCGTTCGATACGAGCGGCGAGGCTTCCAACACCAAAATGGAAGGCTTGCAGCACAAATATCCGCCCACCGTACTGCTGCTCTCCACCAATCAATGCGCCATGTACTGCCGTCACTGCTTCCGCAAGCGCATGGTAGGCCTCAGCGAGGACGAACTCAACCGCCGCGCAGACGAGGCCATAGCCTATGTGGCAGAGCACGAGGAGGTGACGAACGTCCTCATCTCCGGCGGCGACGCGCTCATGAACCCGAACAGCGTCATAGAGCGCTATCTCGAGGGACTCTGCGCAATTGACCACGTAGACCTGATCCGCTTTGGTTCGCGGATGCCGGTCACCCTGCCTGAGCGCATTTACGGCGACAAAGAGCTGCTGAAACTCTTTGAGCGTTTCGCACAGCGCAAGACGCTTTTTGTAGTGACGCAGTTTGACCATCCGCGGGAGCTGACGGAGCAGGCAAAGATGGCGGTCAGGGCTCTGACAAGCCGCGGCGTGCAGGTGCGCAACCAGACGGTTCTGCTGCGCGGCGTGAATGATTCACCCGAGGTGCTGGGCTCGCTGCTCTCCGGTTTGACGCGTATGGGCGTATCCCCGTACTACGTCTTCCAGTGCAGGCCCGTGCGCGGCGTGCAGGGGCGCTTCCAAGTACCGCTGGCGGAGGGCGTCGGCATAGTTGACGGAGCTAAGGCGATGCAAAACGGCATCGGCAAGTCCATACGCTATGTGATGAGCCACCCGAGGGGCAAAATAGAGATAATAGGCCGACTGCCGGATTCGGGCGAAACGATATTCAAGTTCCACCAGAACAAATACCCCGCCGACAGCGCGCAGATCTTCACAAGACGGCTCTCCACCACCGACACCTGGCTCAACGAGGAGCTGAATCCGGTGTAAATGAGTCCAACATCAAAACTAAGCGACAAAAAAGCTCCGTCTTTCGACGGAGCTTTTTCATTAATAATAGCGCTTATTCTTGTTCTTGCGGGCGGCCTCGGACTTCTTGCGACGCTTGACGCTGGGGCTCTGGTAGTACTCCTTCTTCCTCAGGTCGGCCAGGACGCCGGCTTTGGCGCAGCTGCGCTTGAAACGCTTGAGTGCATTATCGAGCGACTCGTTTTCCTTAACGTAGATCTCAGACATTCTATTCCCTCCCTCCAAAACACCTTTCGGCGCTGTAAGGGCAATTAACCCGTTAGCATATGCATTATAATGATTTCGAGCGCCGATGTCAAGAAAAACTCACTTGGAGGGCTTCACGATAATGTTGACGAGCTTGTCCTTGACAACTATCGTTTTGACTATCGCGCAGCCGTCGGTGAACTTTTTGACCTTGGAATCGGCCAAAGCGGTCTCAACGGCGACAGAATCCTCACATCCGGCGGGCACAACAACGGTGCTTCTGAGCTTGCCGTTGACCTGGACTGCTATCTCCTTCTCGTCGTCGAGGGTCTTGGCCTCGTCGTACTCCGGCCAGGGGCTCATGCTGGCAATGCCCTCAAAGCCCTGGATCTCCCAGAGTTCCTCGGCCATATGCGGCGCGAAGGGGCTCAGCAGGGCCAGCAGCGTCTTGATGTCGCCGCGGCTGGGGGCATGCTCGTAGAACTGATTCACCAGCGTCATCATTGCGGCGATGGCGGTGTTGAACTTCATGTTCTCTATGTCCTCGCTGACCTTCTTGACGCAGCGGTGGACTTCCTTCTCGTTGACGGCGGACACGCTGTCGTCGCCGTCGATGCGGTTTTCTGCCAGAGCCCAGATGCGGTCCAGGAAGCGCTTGCAGCCCTTGACGGCGCTGGGATTCCACGGAGCGGCCTTTTCAAAGTCGCCCAGGAACATGATATAGAGCCTTAGGGTATCCGCGCCGTACTCCTTGACGACGCTGTCGGGATTGACAACGTTGCCCAGGCTCTTACTCATCTTGACGATGGGATGGTCGGCCATCTCGCCGTACTTGTGGACAAGATACTTGCGTACCTCGGCCTCGCTGCCGTACTCGGCCAAGAGCTTATTGCGCTCCTCCTCGGGGAGATTGGCGTAGTTGTGCGGGTTCAGGCCCAGGATCATGCCGTGACTCGTGCGCTTGGCGTAGGGCTCCTTGGTGGGCACAACGCCGATGTCGTAGAGGAACTTGTGCCAGAAACGGCTGTACAGCAGGTGCAGTGTGGTATGCTCCATGCCGCCGTTGTACCAGTCCACGGGGCTCCAGTAGTCGAGAGCCTCCTTGCCGGCAAAAGCCTCGTCGTTATCGGGGTCAATGTAGCGCAGGAAGTACCAGCAGGAGCCGGCCCACTGCGGCATGGTATCGGTCTCACGCTGGGCAGGGCCGCCGCAGCACGGGCAGGTAGTGTTGACCCAGTCGGTCATCTTGGAGAGCGGGCTCTCGCCGTTGTCGGTGGGCTCATAGCTGTCCACCTCGGGCAGGAGCAGGGGCAGCTCGCTCTCGTCTATCGGCTGCCAGCCGCACTTCTCACAGTGGACCAGAGGAATGGGCTCGCCCCAGTACCTCTGGCGGGAGAACACCCAGTCGCGCAGCTTGTAGTTGACCTTGCTGCGGCCAAGGCCCTTCTCCTCGAGCCACTTAGTCATGGTCGGGATGGCGGCTTTGACGCTCATGCCGTTCAGGAAACCGGAGTTTACCATGATGGCGCTGTCGTCCTTGGCGATGAAGGCTTCCTTCGTCACGTCGCCGCCCTTGACGACCTCAATGATGGGCAGGCCAAACTCCTTGGCAAACTCCCAGTCGCGCTGGTCGTGGCCCGGGACGGCCATGATGGCGCCGGTGCCGTAGCTGGCGAGGACGTAGTCGGATATGAAGATGGGGATGGTTTCACCGGTGACGGGGTTGACAGCGTCGACGCCCATGGTACGAACGCCGGTCTTGTCCTTGTTGAGCTCGGTTCGCTCAAGGTCGGACTTCGCGGCCGCCTCGGCCTGGTACTTTTTGACCTCGTCCGGGTTGGTGATGGCGCCGCTCTCGAGCCACTCGCGCACGAGGGCATGCTCCGGAGAGAGAACCATGTAGGTCGCGCCGAAGAGCGTGTCGCAGCGGGTGGTGAAGACCTTGATGATGTCGCCGGTGGTGGCCTTGAAGTCGACCTCGGCGCCGGTGGAGCGGCCTATCCAGTTGCGTTGCTGGATCTTGACGCGCTCGATGTAATCGACGTCGTCCAGGTCGTCTATAAGCCTCTGGGCATAGGCGGTGATGCGGAGCATCCACTGGCTCTTTTCCTTACGGATGACGGGGCTGCCGCAGCGCTCGCACACGCCCTCGACGACCTCCTCGTTCGCGAGGACGCACTTGCAGCTGGTGCACCAGTTCACGGGCATGGACGCCTTGTAGGCAAGGCCGTGCTTGTACATCTGCAGGAATATCCACTGGGTCCACTTGTAGTACTTCGGGTCGGTGGTGTCAACCATACGGTCCCAGTCAAAGCTGTAGCCGAGCATCTGCAGCTGCTTGGAAAAGCGCTCGATGTTGCGACGGGTCACCTCGCTGGGGTGGATGTGGTTTTTGATGGCGTAGTTCTCGGTGGGCAGTCCAAAGGCGTCAAAGCCTATCGGGAACAGAACGTTCTCACCCTGCATGCGGCGCTTGCGGGCGACGATATCCATAGCCGTGTACGGCCTCGGATGGCCGACGTGCAGGCCGTCGCCGGAGGGATACGGGAACTCGATGAGGGGATAAAACTTCTTGCGGGTCTTGTCCCCGGTAACGGCTTTGTAGGTCTTGTTCTCAAGCCAGTAGTTCTGCCATTTCTTTTCTATTCTTGCGAAATCGTAAGCCATTTTCTGCTCTTCCCTTCTGTATGTTTAAAAACCGCAGGCCCCTTTGACCCGAGCTCAAGGCTCAGGCCGTAGGGCCGGGAAGGGCTGAGAGGCTTATCTCCTCCGCGTCGCTCCACAGGTGCTCGAGGTTATAAAACTCGCGCATCTCCTGCTGGAAGATGTGCACGATGACGCAGCCGAAGTCCAGCAGGATCCAGCCGCCGCCGCGATAACCCTCGCGCCGGAGGGGCGGTTCGCCCAGCTCCGAGAGGGCCTTGTCCACCTCGTCGGTCAAGGTCTTGACGTGGGTGGAGCTTGTCGCCGTGCAGATGATGAAATAGTCCGCCAGCACGGTCAGGTCGGTCGTGTGCAGGAGCTTGATCTCCTTCGCCTGCTTCGCGTCCAGAGTTTTGACCGCCGCCTCGGCTATTTCCCTTGGTGTCAGCATTTATATCTCCCCTTCTCGCCTTCTCGCGTTTACTTTGCTCACTGTCCGGCGATATATCCCTGGGTCATGTCCCAGGTGCCGGTCTCCATGTCGTAGGAGATCATATTGATGTTGTCGCGCGTTATCTCCACCGTGAACGGGTTGAGGTACTCATTGACCATTTCGAGCCATTCGTCGATATACGGTATGACATAGCTCATGCCGAAGACATAGCCGTCTCCCTTGCCGGGAATGGTCTGGAAAGTGATGTTCTCAGCGTCGAGCTTCATGAACTCTGTGGCAAAATATGCGAGATTGCCTACTGAAACATTGGTCTCCACGCGCTTTTCGTAAATTTCGAATATCTTGGTCAGGTTCGGAATGTTCTCCAGCGAGAGAGTCTGGCGGGCGAGAGCCATGAGAAGCTGCTGCTGAAACTGGATTCTCTCTATGTCGCCGCCAACATAGGTGTGTGAGCCGTCGTTGGAGATACGGAAACGCATCGCATTGACAAAGTCGTCGCCGTCCAGCAGCTGATAGCCCTGCTTGATATGGATGCTGACCGGCGGATTCTGGTCCGGGGCGTCCCAGTCCATGTCGTATGGGATATCAAAATAAACGCCGCCTATAGCGTCGACAATGTCTGCCGCAGCCTGGATATCTATTACCGCCCAGCAATCGACCTCATAACCAAGGAGGTCCTTCACCGCATCCAGCAGTGCAGAAATGCCGTCGCCGCCGTTGTTGATGCTCGCCGGGTAGGGCTGATTCATCTTTTTGGGGCTGATGGCGATGTTTATGAGCAGGTCACGGGGCAGGTTCACGAGATTGAGCTTGCCCTCGACGGTATCAAACATGCCGACAATATTCGTGTCGGTGTGCAGGCCCTCGCGGTCCAGACCGCTGACGAGGAAGGTCCATACGCCTTCGCGCCTGTTGCTGTCGGCCTGGTCTGGTGCCACTCCATCGACTCCACCGGTGGAACTGCTGCTGTCACCGCTGCCGTCGTCACTGTCATAGGTGTTCGGGCCCCCACTCTGGGTGGCGGCCGGCTTTGCCCACATCTTGAAGCCCGCATAGGCGCCAACGCAGAGTATGAGCAGCACGCAGACCGTTATCAGCGCACCGCGGCCGCGGTGCTTGGTGCGGCGCTGCTCTTCACGCGAAATATAGGCGTCTGAGGCGAAGTGTATATCGTCCTCGTAGTCGTAACCGTTGCCGCTGTAAACGGTGTGGTTGGTGCTCCTTATGTCTTCCTCGCGGTCCCTGCGGCTGCGGCGCTGAGTACTGCGCTTATTTTCGCTGCCGCGACGAGTCTCGCTTGTATGCCGCGGTTCGCTGCGGCGGGTCTGTTCCCGGCTCTGGCTGCGCCTGGGCTGGGGCTCGGGCTCGTAGTCGTCCTCGTAGTCGTAATCGTAATCGTAATTGTAGTCATTCTCCCTGGGCCGGGTATTCTTTTCCGGCTTGTGCTTTGAGTGTTTGCCGTTTCCGCCGTAGAGATGCATTACACCTTGTCCTTTCCGTACCACTCAAGGGCGCTTACGGTGGCGCCGTGAGGTTCTATGCCATTCTGCCTGAGTTCCTCCAGGCTCATTTTGAGTCCAAGGGCCATGGCAGAGTCGATATCTTCATATGCAAGCTTTCGGAGCGGCTCCACGCCGTCAAAGTCGCGCGTGGGCTCTATATAGTCCGCAAGGTAGATTATCTTTTCCAACAGCGTCATGTCAGCGCGTCCCGTTGTGTGCCAGCGGATGGCGCTGTATATGCGGTCCGGAACGCCGAAAAGCTCCCTCGAGAGGGCGGCGCCCGTTATGGCGTGAGTGAGCTTGATGTTCTCCCGCTCAAATTTATCGAACACTATACCATATTTCTCCGCCAATATCAACTGCTCGTCCATGCTGAGTTTTTTGGTGATATCGTGCAAAATACCAGCCTCAGCAGCGTCTCCAGGGTCCTCGCCCCAGCGTCTGGCAAGCGAGGCAGCCTCCTGCTCACAGCCCGCTACGTGCGGGATGCGTTTGGGCTTGAGATAGGTATAAGCCCGTTCGCGCAGCCAGTCAAGCTGAGGCTTTGCACCGTAGTCGCGCATTCGGATTATCCTCGCGTATATCTCGCCGTCTAGCACATTTGCGCCCTGTCGGGAGACGAGCAGGGAGCGCATCTTCGAGGAGGACATGGGCAGAGGCGCCGCGTCTATGACGCGCACCCTGGCACCATAGAGCTTCTCAAAGCGCTGCGAAAAGCGCTCTATTTCCGGCATGTCGCCCTCCCCGCGCGGCAGCACGACCAGCGCCGAGAGTGCAAGTATATCCCGGAAGTTGTGCCAGCGCTCAAAGCTCGTGAGCATGTCCGTGCCGATGACAAAAAACAGCTCCGCGCCCGGATATTGCGCTGCGAGCTCCGCAAGGGTATCCGCCGTATAGCTCGCGCCGCCGCGGCTTATCTCCATGTCGGAGACCTCGGCCTCCGGGAAATCCCGGAAGGCGATGCGTGTAAGCTCAAGACGCTCGAGCGGAGCGGGGCTGCCCTCCGCGAGCTGCTTGTGCGGCGGGTCCGCGGCTGGGATGATGAGCATTTTGTCAGGTCTCAGCGTCTCATACGCGAGATGAGCAGCCCTGACATGCGCAGGATGCGGCGGGTTGAAGCTGCCGCCGTAGACCACTATCCTCATTTGCGTTTCGCCGCCTTGGGCAGCTCTATCTTCGGGTCTGTCTCATTGCGCTTGTAGAGCACAAACTTACTGCCTATGACCTGCACCTGCTCGGCGCGGCAGCGCTCGGAGAGGATCTCGATTGCCTCCCTCGCCGTCAGCATGGAGTTTTCCAGCACGCGGCCCTTCACCAGCTCACGCGCACGCAGCGCGTCGGAGAGCGCGGCGGTGGTGTTTTCCGTTATTCCGTCCTTGCCTATCTGGAGGATGGTGTCCTCCTTGGCGGCCAGACCGCGCAGATAGGACCTCTGCTTACTTGTCAGCATTGCAATACTCCTTCAGCACGCGGGCAAACTCGCGCAGAGCGCGGCCCCGGTGCGATATCTCGTTTTTCTGCTCGTGCGTCATCTCGGCCATGGTGATGTCATAGCCCTCGGCGATGAACATAGCGTCGTAGCCGAAGCCGTTCTCACCCTTCATGTACGTCGCGATGCGGCCCTCGCAGGTGCCGCGGGCGCGCAGCACGTCGCCGTTCGGGAAGACACAGCATATTGCTGAGACGAACCTTGCCTCCCTATGTTCCACGCCCTCCAGGTTCTTCATCAGGAATTTGCGCCGGTCGAGGTCGGAATCGTCGTGATTTCCCGTGTACCTGGCGCTGTGCACGCCCGGCGCGCCGCCGAGAGCATCCACCTCAAGGCCGGAGTCGTCACTCACTGCGGGCAGGCCCGTGGCTTTCATCGCAGCCTCGGCCTTCAGAAATGCGTTCTCCTCAAAGGTGTCCCCCGTCTCGTCGACCTCAAAGTCGCAGCCGGCCTCACGCTGGGGGATGACCTCTATGCCGGTCCCGGCAAGTATCTCGCGGAACTCCACGACCTTGCCCTTGTTGTTCGATGCAAGTATCAGCTTCATGACAGCAGCGCCTCCGAGAAGGACTTCGGCTCAAAGGGCATGAGGTCGTCCATTCCCTCGCCCACGCCGATGTATTTGACCGGCACACCCATCTCGCGCGC
>OLZO01000278.1_pt1 | contig 34900 bp, 31 predicted proteins | sample 1644431 | NCBI WGS metagenome assembly OLZO01 (sample SAMEA103958145, study PRJEB25191) | human gut metagenome | biome: human-associated habitat [ENVO:00009003]; feature: intestine environment [ENVO:2100002]; material: feces | place: Germany | collected 2013/2015
TAACAGGTTAAATCCAAGGTTTCTCAATTATTATCTTGCCAGTCCATATATGCAGTCTTTAATGCTTGGACTTGCTATTGGAAAAGGTGCATCAAGAAATGCAATGACCAAAGATATGATTGCAAACTTTGATATACTATGCCCTCCAATAGAAATTCAGGAATCAATTGTTGGCATTCTTTCCACATATGATGCTCTCATCGAAAACAATCAGAAGCAAATCAAGCTACTTGAAGAAGCGTCCCGGCGGCTGTACAAGGAGTGGTTTGTCAATTTCCGCTTTCCCGGATATGAGGACGCTCCGATTGTTGACGGTGTGCCAGAGGGGTGGGAAAAGGTTCCGGTTGGTAATTTGATAAGTTATGAGATCGGTGGAGGCTGGGGTGAAGAAACGCCGACAGGAAAGTGTATTAGAGAAGCATATGTTATTCGTGGCACAGATTTATACGGTATAGCGCATGGTGATTTGCTGTCCATCCCATTCCGTTATCATGTCGAAAGCAATCTATCTTCCCGAAAGCTAAAGGATGGAGATATCGTTTTTGAAGTGTCTGGTGGTAGCCGAACAGAGGGTGTCGCACGGTGCTTGCTAATAACATCGTCAATGCTTAATGTATGGAGAAAAGATGTAATGTGTGCAAGTTTCTGCAAATTGATTCGGCCTCAATTTGGCTTTTCACAATACTTGCATGATTGTATTAAACATTTAAGGGCAACTGGCAAAACGGAAGAATACGATAAGCGTAGTGCAAGCAGTATCGTTAACTACAGATGGAAGGATTTCTTATCACAAGAGTTAGTATTAAGACCATCCGAGGAGATTTTTGATCATTATAATGGCCAAAGAGATATATTCAAAAGCAATCAATTGTTCTTTGCAAATAGAATCGGCTAAGAAAGCCCGTGACCGTCTATTGCCGAAGCTGATGAGCGGCGAAATTGAGGTGTGATATGAGGAAGTCTTTTGCACAAGTATTAAGAGAAGGCAAGGTAGATATCAGACAAGAGTATCGTAAGCTGTATTCGATATTACATCAAGAAGCCTTTGATCATAGAACGAAATCTCTATATGAAGTTTTTGGGGAGAACTTTGCTCATTTTTATTTTCGTGGGACATGCCTTAGCATAGAAGAATTCGATCAAAAATATGGCTTCAATTTTGAAGCAGATCCGGATGATTTTGATATTGATTATCTGGTTTCATTTTGTGAATATCTGCAAAATATGCTCTTCGGCCTACAAGCGGCGGACTTCTCAGGAGGATATGGCGGCTTTGCATCTATGGAAGTGAACATTCCATTTATCCTCGAACAAATTCGACTTGTGATCGAAGCCATAGGATATACATCTGCAAGTGATGATGGAAAAACGATCTTCGTTGAAAAATCTCCTGTAGCTATTGCTGTATCAGAAAGCGACCTAATTCCTGCAGAGCTATCATACAAGGTGCTGGAATATGATCATTATGCCCTTAAAGGTGACATTGAAAAGAAAAAACATATTATTATAACATTTAAAAAGTGCGTTATGAAAAAATTCTTCTTTGAAAGATGATCTGTTTTTCCTCTTTAATAATTTGAATTTGCGACATAACAATGTTGATCCCTCAAATAAAGGAAAATATAAACGAATCGTATCCGAACTTGACAGGGGGCAATTAGAACATTGGTATGACGAAACTTATCAAATGTGTCTTCTTGCATTTATGGAATTAGAGCAGGCAGAACGCAAAAAAGCCCTCCCGGGTTTCGCCGGGAAGGCTTTTTCTGTCAGATGCAGGGGGGAATTACTCCTTGCTGGCCAGGTACTCGTCCAGCTGGCGTTGTTTCTCAGCGATGATCTCGTTGATACCTGCGGCCTCCAGTTCGGCGTTGAACTGATCCAGAGCTTCAGCCGGTTTCAAAGAGCCCCATTTCAAAGCGATGTCATATTGGCTTACGACATTGTTGCAGGAGGTGATCTCATTCAGCATGGAGGTGGTGTCCCAAGAATATCCCATAGCAGGAGAGGGATGTCCAGTGCGGTTAAATTCATCCAACTGCTCCCACAGGTTTTCGGGATTGCCTTCCCATACAGGAGTAATCTGCTGGTTGGGCCAGGCGAAGTCCAGAGAGCTATAGCCACTTGCGTTGCGGTCAACGCCTTCGGGTACAGTGATGAATGTATGGCTGTCATCAGCCCATTCCCAATGCTTGCCTTCGATGCCGTTGATCAACAGGTTGGAAACCTCCGCATTGGTGTACATCAGGTTCCAGAACTCCATAGCCTTTTCCTTGTGTGTGGAGCTGTAGGGGATGATGAACGAGTTGCCATTGCAGATGGTAGTGTATTTATAGTTGTCCTCCAGCAGCTTCATAAAAACAACTTCCCGGTTATTCGCCTTGTAATTTTCGAATTCCTTGCCGGGCTTCCAGTTTTCAAACATCGCGAAGCCGTTGCCAGAGAGCAGGTTGTTTTCCGTAGTAGTGGTAGCGTCAGGCATGATCAGCCCTTCCTGATTCCACTGGTACATCATCTCGCAGAATTCGCGGTAGGTGTCTGTGGCGTAGAAGTTCACCACTTCCGTAGAGTCTTCAAAAGCGTTTTCCAAAACGCCCAGCTTGTCGCCCAGGGGATCAATGGGGAAGGGGTCTTGCATGCCGCCGCCAGCCCACGTGGGAACCAAGGGATACATGTCCGGATAGGCTTCATGCACTTTCGTGAGGATATCATGCATTTCTTCGTAGGAGCCGTACTCTGGCACTTCAATGCCCAGTTCGTCTATAATATCTTTTCGCATGGAAAAACCCGTGTTCCGCGAACTGTCCCGCATGTCAGGAAGGGCGTAAAGTACCCCATCAAAACGGCAGGTTTCAAGATCTTGAGGGTCGATTACCTCTAAAGCGCCCTGTCCATATTCTTCCACAAGGTCGTCCAGCGGGGAGGCCCAAGAGTTGCGTACCATCGTGTCCAGGCCGCCGCAGCTGTTGTAGTTGAGCAGGTCAATATCCTCACCTGAGGTCATCGCCAGGTTTACCTGGTCTGTGGTGTTAGAGCCGCGTACCAGCTCAATTTCCACGCCGATTTCCTCCCTTGCGATCTCATTCACGGCAGCTGCTACTTCGTTGCAGTCTTCCGTCTCGGCCGTGCCATCGCCCCAGATCACCAGTTTAGTGATTTCTCCGGAGTCCGCGCTGCTGGTGTTGCCGGTATCGGAACTGGTGCTGCTGTTTCCGCCGCCATCACTAGACCCGCTTCCTCCGCCGCCGTTGCACGCAGCTAAGCTGGTGGTGAGAAGGCCCGCCAAGAGGATGGCAAGGATACGTTTTTTGGTGTTCATACTTTATACAACTCCTCTCATTTCTCCCAAAATGGAGATATTGCATAAATTCTAAGTGTTTTTGTTTTTTATTTCTATAGAAAATCCGATTTATTATTGTTGGAAATCCGACATTCTAAAACATATTCCAGTGAAAACCATAAATGGGACGTGCTAGGGCAGACGCCCGGCCTTTTGGCAGAAGGTTTTGCAGTTTTCAAGCACGGTGACCATGTCCTCCAAAGCCATCTCTTGGAACTTGGCGTGGCTGCCCAGGGCGTAAATATAGCAGTGCCTGCACCGCTGGTCGCAGGCCTCGGTGATATGCCATTGAAAGGCGAAATACTCCATGTGTGTGCCTCACTTTCTTGGGATAGAAGTGGTCCCTGAGAGCGGGCAGCCCTCAGGGACCGGGGGAATCAGAGCTTACTTATCCCCAGCGCCACAGGCTGTGCCACAGGCGGCGGCAGCCGCTTTCTCGCGGGCTTTTTTGTGGAACAGGTTCTTCAATGACATAGAAATTCCTCCTTGCGATGGTTTTCCATGGGAGGGGCCCTTGGGCTTGACTTCCCATGGCTACGCGTTTATACTAAACCCATAGGGCCCAACTGTAAAGTAGGCACAAAATTGTGCGGTAGTTACCAAATGGTAACCATTGGGCCGCCATGGGAAAAGGAGGCTGCGAGATGGCGGCGAAAGTAGATGTGAAATCCCTCCCGGCCTGCCCGGTGGAGACCACTCTCACCTTGATAGGCGACAAGTGGAAGGTGCTCATCCTCCGGGACTTGATGCCCGGCACCAAGCGCTTTGGGGAGCTGAAAAAATCCATTGGCAGCGTGTCCCAAAAGGTGCTCACCGCCCAGCTGCGGGATATGGAGCAAAACGGACTGGTCCACCGGGAGGTCTTTGCCGAGGTGCCGCCCCGGGTGGAGTACTCCCTCACGGAGCTGGGCAGAAGCCTAAAGCCCATTTTAGACGCCATGTGGAACTGGGGCGAGGAGTTCAAAGCAAGGAACGCATGAGCCTGTTCATTCGTTGGCTTGGCGCGATGGATATGGTTTTTTGAGCCGGAGCACCACAAGGCGTTCCGTGAAGGCGAAGCGCCGGGGCAGGCGTTTTTTCACTTCCTTCCTTTTATCATGCACGCAGAGGAGCCGCGAACCTCCTTCAAGGGGAAGTTCGCGGCTCACCACGTGGAGTGGTAGTCATCGGAAGATAAAACGTAGTCCTTATCTGCTGCCATCAATTTGGATGGTATCGCTGCCATTCTTGGTATCGGAGGTTCGACATATAGCCTTAGGCGTGGGAAAGAGGTATGGTTCATTCCCGTTTCTGCGAAACCAGCACTGGTTTTGCGCCAGAATAATGCCGCTTGCCTCGTCAAAAGCAATCCCCTGTAGGAAGCCGCCTACAGGGGATTTTTCACAAGGAGACCAGAGTACGGTGTACGCATGTAGCCCCGGAAACTCCCGGAGCCGGAAATAGAAGGAAACACTTTTGCAATAGAAATGTTTTCTAAGTTTGCAACATACTCAATTTACCGCACATCCTTTGGCACCGTTTTTCTTCTATGTATTTCATATATAGTGAACAAACCTGCCACAACTACTATTACTATTGCAGTCAAGTAAAACATTGTTCCATAATTAAAAACACTCGAAATTTTTCCACCCAGAATGGAGCCGAAGCCCTGACCAATATCAGCGCCAATGTAAAAAGTTGCTGTTGCCACTCCTACTCTTCCTGGCGGGACACACTTTATGCATGCGGACTGCAATGAGATTTGCCCACCGCCGTGTCCTAATGCTTTAAAAACGGCGGCAATCATCACAATCCAAAAGCTGCTTGAATATCCTATCAATCCAAATGAAAAAGCGCTGACAAGGAGCGAAGGGACGACAATCAGCAGTAGGTCGGTTTTATCTATTAATTTCCCAATTGTAAGTCTCATCAAAAACAAGACGATGGCGTTTATTGAAAAGAATAGAGAAATATTGGGTATGCCTCTCTCTTCGGCTAATGGTAAAAGGAACGATGCGACAATACCATTTCCAGCAGAAAAAAGCCCAGCAACTAGTGCGTAGACAACACATTCCTTCGCAAAGAAGGCATTGATAGAAAATGGTGTCTGCGCAGTTACCCCTGTTTTCTCTCGGTTAGATTGCTTTCGCTCTTTTAGACATATTATAAGGAGCATTGCTGCTGCCATCGTCAGAAAGGCGATCACAGCGTATAAGAATCTGTACCCGACTGTGTCTCGGATATAGATACCAACCGTTGGACCCAGGACTTGTGCTATTACCTGCCCTATTCCATAATATCCCAGTCCTTCTCCTGTTTTGCTGGGGGGGATGTATTCACTGACTAGGGCAAGGTTAGCTGTTCCACTAATTCCAAAAGCTATCCCATGGATAACGCGGATCACAATAAATAAACCGACATTGGGCGCCAATAGGTACCCAAGGACAGATAAGGAAATCAATGCTGTTGACATTACACACATTGTTTTCTTGTTGAAAATATCGGTAGCGTAACCGCTAAATGGCCGGCTGATAAGGGCGGCTAATGAGAAGATACCCGATGCAACTCCTGCCAATGTCACCCCAGCTCCCATCTGTAAAGTATACGATGAAACCAAAGAAGACATCATACTGTACCCGAACGCAGTGATTAGGCTAACGCAAATCAGCAGGATAAAATCTTTTGTAAATAGAGTTCCGCCTTTTTTCATTTTTTTGGTTTTCTGCATCTAACCGCCTCCCAACAAAAATGTTCTGCGACAAATCAGCTGCCATATGCCGCTTCATGCTTCAGGCTCCATGCCGTTCTTTGCTCATGAAGGGTGAGCATCGATTTCATTTGAACAAGTTGATTTTGCAGATTTGCTTTGATTTATTCATTATTGTAAGCTATTACAGGCACAAAGTCAACATGAAATTTAGCAAATTCCTAAGGGTAATTTGCTAAATTTTTTATTTTGCGGTTGGCTAGCTATTTACAGATGCCTTTAAATATGCTATGCTAAAAAAGCAAAAAATCAGCGAACTCAAGGAAGTGCCTCCTATGAAAAAGAAGAACGCACTCGTTCAGGTAAAGGAAATCGCCCAAAAATCTGGTGTTTCTCAAAGCACCGCTTCGATTGTGTTAAATGGTCGGGGCGATCAAATGAGGATATCTAAGGCGACGCAGCAAAAAGTCTGGGAAACTGCTCGTAGTATGAATTATCGCCCAAAAACTCATGACGAAGACGCGGGTAATTTTGGTGCGGGGATAAAGCGGATTTGTATTCTTTGGAACAGCAAACTTACGGATGATACGATGGGCCGTTTCTTTTCTGGTGTGGCCAATACCATTAAGAAAAATAAGTTACATCTTGAAACCTCCTTGGCGCTTTTTGATGAAGGGAAGCTTAGCGTTTTCAAGGATGCGTTCATCTCTGGGCGGTATGACGGGGTTTTTATCACATCTCCCGCTGATGAGGATATCAAGTTTTTGGACTCTATAGAGCCAAATGAAACCCAGATTGTTTTTATCAACCGGAATAGCACTCGCTATAGCTGCGTGTACGTGGACAATGTTGATGTAGGAAAGCATTGTGCCGACCTGTTTTTCTCCCGGAATTATCACTCTGTCGGTGTGATTGGTTCAACGAAAAGCCGCAGTCCGGCAATTCGGCGTTTTGGCTTTCTTCAGGAGTGCCAACGTTTAGGGATTACGTGCAAGAAAGAGTGGATTCAAGAATCTCCAGGAGATTCCATTTCAGACGGATATCGAAGCGGAAAACAGTTGCTTTCTCAAGCTGAACTGCCGGAAGGTCTTTTTATCTTGAATGACCTGCAAGCAGTCGGTGTCATGATTGCCCTTAAAGAATCTGGAGTAGATATTCCCAATCAAATAAAAGTTCTGGCTTACGGCAGCAATGATCTATTTGACTTGATGACCCCGAAGGTTGCTTCAGTAGATATAGTGAGGGAAGTAATGGCAGAGCACGCAATAACACTGTTGATGACAAAGCTGGAAAACAACATTACCTATCCCATCAGTCGTGTTGTTGTTCCTGAATACAAACTTGAGGGCAGTTTTTAATCTCGTATTGAACCCTTAGGCCCATTTGGCGGGAAAATGCCAGATGGGCCTTTTTCATTCGATAAAACGGGGCATAATAACTTCCGTTTAGGCTGCTATTGTGGGTGCACGGGCGCAAGGGAAGGCGCTCGAAAGCAAGGTACTAGTGCGAGAAGCAGCACGAATTATCGCGTTATCGTGGGAAGGCGACTAGCTTGTCCAATACTTCGGACGTCCTTTCATATAGCAAAATGAACAAAAAAAGTTTTTTCTGAAAAAATTATTGACATTTAGCATTTTCGAGAGTATAATCGCAGTAAATAATTTAGCTAAATGCTAAAAAGGAGGCAAAATAATGAAAAGACTGGCCGTGTTTCTTTTAGCTGTATTCTTCCTTCTCAGTGCAGCGGGATGTGATGGTGGAAATCAATCATCCGATGCATCCGATAGCGGTACTTCCTCTGTTTCAACAGAGGTTGCTGACAGTTCGGAGGAAGGGACAGAAGCAGAACCTATCACAATTCAGTTTTGGAATGGTTGGACTGGAGCTGATGGTGAAATTCTAACAAAGTATGTGGAGGAATTTAACTCGTCCAATCCATATGGAATTACGATTGAAATGGATATCAATCCTGAGTTCCTGACAAAAATCGCAGCGGCCTTTGCTGGGGACCAGGGGCCAGATTTCGTTTTGGCTCCAAGTGTTTTTAAAGACCAATATACCGATTATCTAATTGATTTAAACGAGATCTTTGATGCAACAGAGTTGCAGAAAGATGACTTTATTTCAAGCTATATGGACTCCTGCACAACAAATGATGCTCTTTATGTTCTGCCTTTCCAGGTTACTGGCCGCTACATGTATTGGAATAAGGATTTGTTTGAAAAAGCCGGTCTAGATCCAGAAAAGGGTCCTGAATCTTATGAGCAGTGGCAAGAATATGCCGCCTTAATTACAGACCCGAGTGCCAATGTTTATGGTTCCGGTTTGTCCTATAATTCTCCTATGACTAATTTGCAGTTTCTGCAGAGGATGGGTGGCCTCTTTGTTGACTATAACGACGCCGGGGAGCTCACACCGAGGTTTAAAGACAATGAAGGGTATGCTAAGTTTTTGAGCTGGTTTAAGGCTATGTTGGATTCTGGAGATAATCCAATGGAAACTGATACCGACTCCATGATGCGGGCAGGACAAATTGGTATCACAGCCAGCGGTCCTTGGCTGAATGCTGGGTTGAAAGAGTCCGGTATTAACTATGGTGTTTCTATGATGCCCTATGATGAAGCTGGGAAGCAGAACCCTTGTTCCATCTCTGGATTTGCTGTTACAAAATTCGCAAGTGATGAGGCAAAGGAGGCTGCGTTCCGCTTTATTGAGTGGTGGTTTAATGGCTATGAGAATACTGAGACAACCGGTATTCTTGCTTGGTCTTTGGAATGCGGGTATCCTGGTTTTTACACTCCCGCTATTGAAGACGAACGGTATGCTACCTCGGATGTTCTCACCGCGATGACGCCTACGGATTCAGATGTTATCACCACTTACATGGCTCCTGAAGAGTATTATGATACGTTTACTCTTGCAAACGAAGTGGTAGAGGTGATGATTGAATCTGTTGTGGTCAATAATGAAGACATCACCACAGCCTTAAATACGGCACAAGACAATGCAGAGGCTGCCTTGGAAAAATTCTTAAGCCAGTAAAACTCAAATTCATTCACAGGTAAAGTTGTGTGGAGGGCATGAATGCGCGTACCGCTCTCATGCCCTCCATTCTTTTTAAGGAAGGTAGAATGATATGCATAAACGAAGAAGGAAAATTTCCATAATCCCTTACTTGTTTGTAGCCCCGGTAATAATTCTGCTGCTGGTTTTCAATATTGCGCCATTGTTTGTCGCTTTCGTGACAAGTGCCTTTGATGTTTCCACAACACTTTCAGATGCGCGCTTTGTAGGTTTTGGAAACTATGTAGAGGTATTTCAAGATAGCCGGTTCTGGAACAGTCTTTTTGTCACATTTAAGTGGACAATTATAGAAGTTCCCTTGCAGGTATTAGTTGCGTTTTTCCTATCAGCGCTTCTGACAAAGAATACGATTCTCAATAAATTCTTCCGTGCGAATTTTTTCCTTCCCATCATTTGTTCTGCTACTGCAACGGGCATTATGTGGAAGTTTATTCTCCATTCCAATGTTGGTTATTTAACCTATATAATTAATTCAGTTGGGTTTGGAAAGATCAACTTTATGAATGACCCTGCAATAACATTCTATGTAATCGTTTTTATGTCCATTTGGAAAACTTTTGGTATCTCTACAATTATTTTTGTCGGCGCGATGCAGAATGTCCCCGCGAATTTGTACGAGGCAGCAGAACTGGATGGCGCCAGTAAAAGCCGTCAGCTGTTTTCTATCACTTTACCGGAGATATCTTCCACTCTGTGGTTTGTTATCATCACGAGGTTGATCAGTGCTTTCCAAGTTTTTGATATTGTCTACACGACAACAGGTGGGGGCCCAAATTTCTCTACAGAAACGCTGGTTACTTACATTTATACGAGAGCCTTTGAGGTAAATCGTATGGGATATGCTTCAGCTTTGTCAGTTTGCTTGTTTATCCTCATTTTGATCATTACGATCATTCTCTACACACGAATGCTGATACAGGAAAAAAATAATTGAGAGAAGGAGTGCGCTATGAGTAAAAAACGAAGAAGATTTTGCTATCCATTCCTAAGGTTCTCCTTTTATGTGCAATTGGTATCACGATTTTCCTTCCGCTTTTATGGATGTTCTTCAGCGCGTTTAAACCGCCAAAAGACATCATATCCTATCCTCCTACTTTCGTCCCAGCAGAATTTACTTTAGAAAATTTTGAGCGGTTGGCCAGTCGCGTAAAAATTTGGGAGTATGTCAAAAACTCTATTCTATATGCCCTTCTTACTACAGTCCCATCTGTATTTCTTTGCTCATTGGCAGGATACGCCTTTGCTAGATATACCTTCCCGTTTAAGAATGCTTTGTTTATCTTAGTGCTTGCCACTATGATGATTCCTTTTCAGGTTATCATGATTCCGCTTTTCTTAATCGTAAATAACTTGGGTCTTTACGATACCTATGCAGGACTGGTAATTCCAAAAATTGCAGCCGCTATTTCAATTTTTATGATGAGGTCCGCGTTTGCTGGATTGCCAAAAGAATTGGAGGAGGCAGGAAAAATTGATGGTGTTTCAGATTTTGGCATTTATTGGCGGATTATGCTGCCTCAAGTAAAATCTACCTTTATTACGATGGTTATTTTGGGCGTAAATGCTGCGTGGAATGATTTAATGTGGCCTCTGTTGATTACCGGGGATACCAGCATGCGTACTTTGGCAAACGGCTTAGCTTTGTTCATTGGTTCTGATACTACCGAATATGGCCCGGCTTTTGCTGGCGCTTTTATTTCGATTTTGCCCATGTTGGTTCTCTACATTTTTGGACAGAAATATTTTGTGGAAGGCACTGTAACTAGCGGCTTAAAATAGGGAGGAGTGAAAGTGTGTGAAGTTGTGTTATAAACCCGTTGGGGGAGCAGGGGTTTACCTCTTTTATCCAGGTGAAAAAAACAGGACACCCTGGAAACGTTCTTGCATCACCTTTCTTTTAGATCAAGTTTCTGAGGAGCGAATCAACCTTCTCTTAAAAGAGGGGTTAGAAGAATTTTCTTTAGCCCACCAGGTTATTTTATCTTTTCCTGTTCCTAAGGAGAACGGGTGGAATATATCTGATGGCTCGTCTCTTACAGAAACCATCCATTTGTTGACCCAGCTTCAAAGCGCTGTTAATCATCCGGGCACAGAGCCTTTCCCAGTAAATAGTCAAGGGATTCCAACCCTGGAGGCCATGCTAAAAACATGGCATCCGATGGCGGATGTGCAGTACTATGTAGGAGAGGGGATGGGGGCAACGTTGGCGTTAGCTATGGCTGCTACCAAACCCAGCCAAATGGCAGGTTTTGTTGCCATAAATGGGGATCTTCCTGTAACTGCGTTAGAACGTGCGTTGCTGTCTCCTGTCCCAGCGTTTCTGCTTTCTTGTACTGATAGGGCAATTCAGTATTTGAAGGCTGCTAACCGTGCAACGATGGTGAAAGAGTCTCCAGAGGAAACACTTTATTTCAATAAAAATAATCCTCTCCAGCAAGTGGTATTCCGGCAGAAAGCAGAGGCTATATCCGCATCGTTGGTTGAAGAAGCGTGGAACACCCTTTTCTCACAAGTGCATCGAACTAATTCAGGTTTCTACGGAGATTGTGAGCCTCGCGATCATCTCGATGACCATTTTATCTACTATATAGACGATACTTCCTTAGATGGGACGCCCCATACCTGGTTTTTACATTGTCCGGAGAATGGCAAGGCCAAGATGCCGGTTGTGATATTTCTTCATGGGGGTTCTGATAATCCAGAAGAAGCGGCGGTTATGAGTCGGTTTCACAAGATAGGAGAGCGCGAACAATTTATTACCGTTTATCCTTGGGCAACAAATCGGTGCTTTTGGAATAATGACTTGTCTGCTGAAGGGGAAGATGACCTAACGTTTCTTTCAGAGCTGTTAGACTATGTGGCAACTTATTATCCAGTGGATAGAAAACGAGTTTATGTCTCTGGGTTTTCCAATGGTGCTGCTATGGCCCAAGCGTTTGCCTTAGCCTATCCAAATAAAGTGGCGGCACTTTGCCATATAGATTCAAACTGGCCGGGTGTGCGGTGTGGAGTTTCCGATGTTAACTGGAAAGATGTAAAGCCATTTGTTCTCGGTATGGAACGAAAAAAACAATATGACTACCGTATGCCGGTGTGGTACACCTATGGCTCTCGAGAAATCTCATACCCGATTGTAGCCGGCTGTTCGCAGCAGCATCAATATGATTTTTGGAAAATGTACAATAACATTCACATAGCTGCCACACCCTCCTCCGAAGAACCAGATTCCCTTTCATGTGGTGTTCCAGGAGAAGAAATCGATCTACTCACTCCATCGGAAAGGCACCCGAACCATTGGTATGAAGTTAACCGCTTTTACTCACAAGATCCTGTTCCGCTTAATCTGTACAACTATGTGATTATGCATGACAAAGGCCATGATATTGCTGAAATGGATACGGCTTTGGCTTGGGATTATGTTAAACATTTTTATCGGAACAAAGATGGATCTCTAGGATTTTTGCCTTTTTGAACAGCCAACCTGGTTATTTTGATTAATAAAAAGGAGTTTACAGATGTCATATAGATACAGTGATAACGAATGCATGCATTCAGATGCTTTGTTTTTTGATGCTGTCCATTTAAAAATGAATCTCATGCAAGGCGAAAATGGCTTTGGTCCTAAACATGTGTGGGATTATCCGGGTGTAGAGTTACTGGAAAATGGGGACGTTCATTTTTGTTTTTATGCTCCAACAGCCAAAGATGTTGCAGTCTCTGGTTTCGATGGACTGGCAATGACCAGCAAAAAGCATCACATGCAGCGCGATGCGGATGGATACTGGCATGTTACTGTGTCAGGAATTCCGGAGGGCTTTCATTACCATGAGTACTGGGTAGATGGCACCAGCGTATTAAATCCGCAGGCACCTATTGGATATGGTATGCATCGGGCAGTGAATTTCTTCAATATGCCCGAACAGAGCGATTTTTATTCGCTGAAACCTGTTCCCCACGGCGAAATAAGAATGGAGCATTATTTCTCTACTGTTACAGGACGGACCAGAAATTGTTGGGTATATACACCCCCTGGGTATGAAGAAGGGGAGAACATGTACCCTGTTCTCTATCTACAGCATGGCGGAGGGGAAGATGAAACCTCTTGGCTTTGGCAAGGTAAAATGAATTATATCCTTGATAACTTGATTGCAGATAATAAATGCTCCCCCATGCTGGTTGTCATGAATAGCCTTTACTGTGTGAACTTCTTAAAACATGAAGAATTTTTAGCAGGTGACTTTGATACGATGCTTATGCAGGACTGTATCCCATTTATTGAACGCAAATTTCGTGTAAAATCTGGAAATGAGAATCGAGCGATGGCCGGCCTATCTATGGGAAGCTATCAGACTTTGATGACCACCATGAGGCACCTGGGATTTTTTCCTTATGTGGGGATTTTTAGTGGTGCTTTGGACCGCCGGTGGTACTGCGACTTCGATTATTATCAGAATTTTGCTAATCCAACTCAGTTTAACGAAAAGATTAAATTGTTCTACTTTGGTTGTGGCGACCAAGAAGAAAGAATTTTAACCAGTTTATCACGAGACTTCTCTTCGTTTAACGAGAAAGGGATTCAATATACCTTCTCACGGTATCCTGGCTATCATGAGTGGACCGTATGGCGTCATTGCTTAAAGGAATTTGCGCAACTGATTTTTAAATAAGCGATTTTCAAGTTGCATAAGAAATGGGGTGAATACTATGGGACTACTTCGTTACACTTACCGTTCAGAAATCTTAAGTCTTTCTATCAATATTACTGTTGCGTATCCATCAGAGCGTCTCTCCTATCAAGTAACCGCAAAAGATGGTCAGTTTGGAGAAACGTTTCCTTATTCGTCCGGTATGACCTTTCAAACGATTTATCTTTTGCATGGCGGCAGTGACGACGATACCCTCCCTTTCCGCTTTACAAATATAGAACGATATGCTGTAGAGAATTGCGTGATGATTGTGTGTGCGCAGGCTTGCGATAGTTTTTATATCGATACAGCATATGGATTTCCCTTTTTTCAGTTTTTCACAGAGGAGCTTCCTCGCGTTGTTCAAGCTTTGTTCGCGTCTTCTCCTTTGCGAGAAGATAATTTTGTAGTGGGCTTTGCAATGGGAGGGAATGGTGCTCTTTCATTTGCATTGAGAAAACCCGACTTTTTTTCTGCTGCAGTTAACCTTTCTGGTGGTATTGGCTGCATGGTAGATGAATTCAATTATTCCCAGCAGATGAAGGAAGTCCCCATGCCCAGGCTGCGTCATGCATTTGGTTATCCAAACAGAAATGCAGTGGGACCAGACCATCTTTTCAAGTTGGCAACACAGCTGTGCCAGACACCTCATATACTACCAAGTCTTTATATAGCTGTTGGAGAAAATGATTTTATTCGCAATACTGTTCGGCGCGAGCGTGATGCGCTTCAACGCGCTGGGCTCCCTTTTCACTATGAGGAAGCACCCGGCTTGGGACATGAGTGGAAGTTCTGGGATATTTATTTTAAAAAGGCGTTAGAGGAATGGCTTCCTCTGAAACGGAAACCAATTTATTGATGATGAAATCACAATGAAAAGCGAGGTGTATCGACAATGTCAACGATTCGTGAACTTGATCTTCTTTTGCAAGGGTTTGTCGATAAAGGACTTCCAGGATGTGGACTGGAAGTTAGGCAAAGAGGAAACGTCATCTATGAAGGCTACTTTGGCTATGCAGATTGTGAGGCCCAAACAAAGATAAGCCGTCATTCGGTCTTTCGGCAGGCCTCACTTTCAAAAATACCTCTCTACACCACAGCTATGATTTTATATGAGCAGGGTAAGTTCCTTTTGTCAGACCCTCTTTGGCAATATCTTCCCGAATGGAGGCACTGCAAAAAATATGTTCTCCACCCCAACGGAAGTGTCACCATTAAAGAGACTGACCGTCCACTTACCATACAAGATGTACTTTCAATGAAGTGTGGGCTACCATACTGTAATTCCGATGTGTCCACTGAGGATTTAACCCTCGCCAGCATGCAAGAAAATATGCAACCCCTGTGGGAGAAAGGGCATTATACCTTACAGGAAGAGATAAAGGCAATGTCGAAGGCTATCCAAGCATTCGAACCTGGAACTCATTGGCTGTACGGGTTTTCCAGTGAATTGGTAGCAGGTCTCATTGAAGTAATCTGTGAAAAATCCATTGATGATGTCTTTAAATCGCTTCTTTTCGAACCTTTAGAAATGCGTAGTACAGGTTCCCATTTCTTTGGCGATATTTCAGAACGCCTAGTAAAGTTGTATCAGAAAGATGAGAATGGGTTATTGAGCCCCGGGCCGTCCTGGTTTGATAAAAAGCATTTGCCAGGTGAAGAAAACCAGCGTGGATGGGCACGACTATTTTCAACCGTAAATGATTATGGAAACTTGCTGGAGATGCTAGCAAATGGAGGGCTCTTCCGAAATCGTACCATTTTAGGAAGAAAGACGATTGATTTAATGCGTTGTAATGGATTGAATACTGATCAGCTTATGGATTTTCAAGATACATATAATGCTGGTTATGGATATGGACTTGGAGTTAGGACTCTTATACAGCCAGAAAAAGGTAATCACAATGGCTCTTTGGGTGCTTTTGGCTGGACAGGAGGATTTGGAACTTGGGCAGAGGCAGACCCTTCTGAAGGTTTATCTATTGTCTATATGCACAACCAGATTCCTAATGAAGAGCTTTATGTTCACCACCGAGTACGGACGGCTGTTTACGGTTTGATTGAATAGAGAGGGAGAAAAATGGGCGAATTTCAAAGTTTATCTAAGTTGTTGCGAAAGTATGTCGAAGATGGATTGCCAGGCTGCGGGATTATTATAGCAAAACATGGGGAAATTCTGTTTGAAGAATACGTTGGATGGTCTGACGTGGAAAAGCAGAAGCCTTTGTCAAGAGAGTCCCTCTTTCGGCAAGCTTCCCTTTCAAAAATAGCCATATACACTACGTTGATGAAGTTTTATGAACAAGGGAAATTCTTGATGACAGACCCTCTCTATGAATATTTCCCTGAGTGGCGCCATTCCGTCAAGCGTGTGGTCAAACCAAATGGTGTTACGGAAAGCATTCCGGTTAAACCGATTACCATTAAACACGTTATGAATATGACTTGCGGACTTCCGTACGATATGAAAATGGATGACTCTCCCTCGTACCATCCTATTTCGCAAATCATGGCAGCCCATATGAGGCCTTTGCGAGAAAAGGGGTATTTTACCCTTCGTGAACAGATTCGCGCTATGGCAGAGGTACCGTTAGCTTTCGAGCCGGGAGAACGGTGGTTGTATGGTTTTGCGAGCGAGTTGGCTGCCGGGCTTCTTGAGGTGCTTTCGGGAAAACCGGCAGAAACAGTTATAAAGCAAGAGCTGTTTGACCCGTTAGGCATGAAGGACAGCGCAAATTACTTAACGAAAGAAATGGAACCCCATCTTGTAAAGAGCTATTATTTGTACCCAGGGAAAAAATTGGGAGAACCCAATGCACTCTATGCTTTGTCTCCCGAAGAGGATGCAAAGTCTGTGGGGCCCTTGGGGACGGTGTCCGGTTTCTCGCGTGTTATTACAAATTGCTGGGACTATACGAAATTTATGCAAATGTTGGCAAACGGAGGCCGTTACCGAAACGAGAAAATTCTTGGGCGTAAAACAATCGACCTTATGCGTACAAACACCCTTACGCATGCCATGATACAGGAAGATTTTTCAAACACTTACTTGAATGGCTATGGATATGGGTATGGTGTGCGAACATTGATGAACCCCTATCAAGGTCAACACAACGGTTCCATGGGTGCTTTTGGCTGGACAGGAGGTTCAGGAACATGGGCGGAGGCAGATCCCTCAGAAGGAGTGTCCATTGTTTATATGCACAATCTTCAACCAAACTTGGAGGAATATCATCACCTGCGTATGCGTGCCGTTGCATATGGTTGTCTGCATTGAATCACTTACAGAAATAATGCAAGCCTTAACCTGATTCAAGTGCAGAAGATGAAAAGTGAAAGTAGTATGGCTGGTAGGTCCAGAAGAACGGCACCGGAGAAGATTGGTCCAAGTCCTTGATTTACCGCTGTTTTTCTCCATCTCGGTAAATTCGCTTGGTACAGTTCCTCGAGCTGGGCGTTATGCAGGTGGACAGGTGCGCTAGCAGGCATCCTGATTTTTCAGTTTAGTGCACATACCAGTTGTTCGTGACGCTCAAATGCCATATTGCCCTCGCTCCTGCCTATATTTCACACCTTCATGAAAAGTAAAAGAAGAACTTCGGATTCTCCACAGAGTTTCCGAAGTTCTTCTTTTGTTTTATCAGCTCAGGACTTCCCGGAGGAATGTAAGTGTTTGAACGCATCGTGGCCTTTTGGAAAGGCAATGACATTGTCCACCTCTTTGGGGGATTCCTCCGGTTTGGAGCGCAGGACAAGGGCCCGGACCAGCAGCACTGCCAGCAGCCCCGCGGAGAACCCGGCGAAATCCAGCCACACGTCCTGGAGCTGGGAGCCCCGGCCCGTAAAGATTTGGATGGTCTCATCGATGGCAGCCACAAAAAAGCCTCCCGCCCACACGTGGAAAAAGGGGTGCAGCTTCACGGTCCGCGCCGCGGCCAGCAGCCCGCAGGACAGCCCGCCCAGGCAGGCGAATTCGGTAAAGTGGGCCATCTTCCGCACAATGTGCACCAGCTGTTCTTGGTTGGGGAACAAGTCCCGGATGAATCCGGGCAAAAAGCCCAGCACCCCCACGCTGAGGTCGTGGGAGTCGGAACGGCTCACCAGGGAGTTCCCCCAGATAAAGGCCAGGTTGCACACCAGCAAAAGGCTTAACACCGTCAGTAAGATTTTCCGCTTTCCAGTCATAGACATCCCTTCTCCTGTTGAACTTCGCAATCCGTGTATCCGTATAATGAAGCATTATACCACATTCCTGGGGGGAGGATACAAGAAATATCTGAAAAAAGAAAACTCTCCTGGGGGCCGATCCCAGGAGAGCCTTTGTATAGATGGGCACTTTCACGATACAATAGTACTCATCTCAATTTTTAAGGAGGCCATCTTATATGGAACAACACACCATTTCGAACCACCAAATTGCATCCTTTGCCGGGAAACTCCAGGAAGACGAGCGTTCCCCCGCCACCATTGAAAATTACTTGCGCCATATCCGGGCTTTCGCAGCTTGGGCCGGGGAGCAGGCCGTCACCAAAGAGCTGGTTGCCTCTTGGAAAGAGCACTTAACCGGCAAAGACTACCGCCCCGGCACCGTCAACACCATGCTGGTGTCGCTCAACCGGTTCCTGGGCTTTTTGGGGTGGCACGACTGCGTCGTGAAGACCCTGCGCATCCAGCGGCGGCTGTTCCGGGAGGACAGCAAAGAGCTGACCCGAGAGGAGTACGAGCGCCTGGTTTCCACCGCACAGGCCAGTGGCCGGGAGCGGCTGGTGCTTCTGTTGGAAACCATCTGCTCCACCGGCATCCGCGTCTCAGAGGTCAAGTATATCACCGTAGAGGCCCTCCATCTTGGAAAAGCGGAAATCTCCCTGAAGGGCAAGATACGCACCATCCTGCTGCCCAACAAGCTGTGCCGGAAGCTGCTGAAGTATGCAAAAAAACAAAAGACCGTCTCCGGCGAGGTGTTCCTCACCAGAAACGGCACAGGGCTTTCCAGAAAACAAATTTGGGCGGAGATGAAGTCCCTTTGCGAAAAGGCAAAGGTGGCGGCCAGCAAAGTGTTTCCCCACAACCTGCGGCACCTGTTTGCCCGCACGTTCTACAAAGTCTGCCGGGATGTGGCCCGGCTGGCGGATGTTCTGGGCCACTCCAGCGTGGAAACCACCCGCATCTACCTGATTTCCACCGGGGCGGAACACGCCCACACCTTGGAGCGATTACGGCTTATCCTTTAAGGACTAAATGATAAAAATGTCAACACCGGAGGAAAAGGAATTCGTTTGCCCTCTCTAACCATTTCTTACCAAAACACGTTTTCCGGCAGCGGGCCGGCTTTCAATATTTAGAAAGAGAACATATCGAAAAAGAAATATAGACCCGTGAAAGCGCAAAAAGGATGACGCATGCCAAATTTTATGAGGAATTCTGCGATTTTTACTTGAATTGCCTGCGGACCTGTGCTAGAATAAATTTAAGCTAGTTCGAAAAGATGAGGTTCCATATAAATTTCTGGACATTTTTATCATAATGACTGGTAAAGCAGAGGTGAGATTGTGGCGAATGCTCAAAAGCGGGAATCCTCCTATTATGTGTTAACGCGGAGCGATATCGACTTGTACCTACAAGATGTGGCGTCCCGTGGATGCAAGCAGGGCACGCTGGAGAATTATCGCCGCAGTTTGTTAAACTTCTTCGATTGGCTTCCCGAAGGGAAGCAGGTCAGCCGCGAGAAGGTCTATGAATACCAAGAGTATTTAATAGGAAAATACACTTCCAGAACGGTCAACATGAAGATGACCGCCATCAATGGGATTTTAGGCTTTTTAGACTTGCGTGAATACCAGTCCACCGTCAAGGCGAGTGTGGACGATACGGCCATCCAGCCGGAGCTTTCCCGGAACGAGTATCTGCGCATGTTGTCCGCAGCCAAAGCCATCGGTGACGAGAGGCTGTATCTCATTATTAAATTGTTTGGCACAACGGGCATCGCCGTGCAGGAGTTTGACAAAGTCACCGTAGAGGCGGTCCGTTCGGGCACAATCGTTACCTTCCCCAACCGGAACCGGCTGGCCCTGCGGATTCCCGCCTGCGTGCAAAGCGAGCTCTTAGAGTACGCCAAGGAAAAAGGGGTAAAATCGGGCCCCATCTTCCTTACGAGGGAGGGCAGGCCCTTGGGGCGGACCACCTTGTCCAACATGGTCCCCCACATTGCCCGGTATGCCAAGGTGGAGGAGAATAAATGTACGCCGCGGTGTCTGCAGAAGCTTTACGCCGAAACCTGGGACACCATCAAAAGCAACGTCAATGTTATGCTGCAGATGACCTATGACAAGCTGCTGGAGCAGGAGCAAGTGATATACGGCTGGCAAGACGTCCAGCTTCGCGCCTGACCCGAGGCTTGTCAAAATGCGAAAAATGTCTACTAAAGTGATGTGCGCTTTTTTAATTGATCATGGTGAAAGCCAAATTTTATCTTCTAGTATTGGCAGCCATATGGGCTTGCTGTCTGTATACAGCGGGCAGCAGGCCTGTTTATTTACTGGGAAGAACGTTCTTTTCTTCCTGTCTAGGACATTTTTCGCATTTGGTCCTCAAATAGAAAAAGGGAAAATGGTGTGGGAAAACCTGCGATAGGGCAGGCCATTGCTTACGAAATAGGACCCATAGGAATGGAGAGAGTATCCGGTGGATAAGACGCAGAATCCAAACAACAACGAGATGGTCATCGACCTGGTGCAGCTTGCCAAAGCGCTGTGGCACCGGGCCTGGGCCATTGTTTTGGCCATGGTGATTTTCGGCGGGGCGGCTTTTGGCTACGCCCGGTTTCTCATCACCCCCTTGTACCAGGCCAGCGCCATGATGTACGTAAACAACAGCTCCATCAACGTGGGCAGCACCCAAGTGGACTTAAGCGACCTGAGCGCCGCCCAAAGCTTGGTGGAAACCTATATTGTCATCTTGAAGACCCGGGGCACCCTGGAGCAGGTCATCGAGCAGGAGAACCTCTCTTACGATTACGAGACCCTCTCCGACATGATTGAAGCGGGGGCCGTAAACTCCACCGAGGTGTTCGAAATCCAGGTTACCAGCGCCGACCCAGAAGAGGCGGAGCGCATCGCCAACTGCATCGCCGAGCTGCTGCCGGGGCGCATCTCGGAGATCGTGGAGGGCAGCTCGGTGAAGATCGTGGACTACGCCATTGTGCCCAGCCACAAATCTTCCCCCAGCATCTCACGGTACACACTGCTTGGGCTGCTGCTGGGCGCGGTGGTCAGCTGCGGTATCATCGTGCTGATGGAGCTCTTTGACGAGCAAATCCGGGACGAGGACTACGTCCGGCAAACCTTCGACCTGCCCCTGCTGGCAGCTGTCCCGGACCTCACCGGGAAGGGCGCCGGCGATTCCTATTACAAAACCACCTCCGGAAAGGAGGCGCAGTCTTAAATGTTTGGAAAGAACAAGAAAGGGAATGTTTCCGATTCCGAATACGGCGCCATGCTGGGCGGCCACCTGAACTTCGCCGCCTCCGAAGCCTACAAGCTGCTGCGCACCAATTTAATGTATGCCCTCACCGGGGAGGAAACGGACGAGTGCCGCGTGGTGGGCGTCACCAGTTCCGTCCGTGGCGAGGGGAAATCCACCACCACCTTGAATTTAGCGTACTCCATCGCCGAGGCGGGCCAGTTCGTCTTGGTGCTTGAATGCGATATGCGTCTGCCCACCTTGGCAAAGCGCCTGGGGATAGATGGCTCCAAGGGCATTTCTAACCTGCTGGCAGGGCTGTGCAACGGCTCGGAAGTGATAAAGCGCACCGACCTCCACCAGAACCTGTATGTGCTCCCGGCGGGGGAGATCCCCCCCAACCCTTCGGAGCTGCTGGGTTCCGAGCGGATGAAGGTCAGCTTGGACGTGCTGCGCAAAGACTTTGACTACATCCTGCTGGATTTGCCCCCGGTCAATGCGGTGTCCGACCCCCTGATAGCCTCCAAACTGACAGACGGCATGATCCTGGTGGTGCGGCAGAACTACAGCAACAAGCGCTCCTTGGCGGAAGCGGTGCGGCAGCTGCGGTTTGTGGACGCTAAAATCCTGGGCTTTGTTATGACCGGCTCCGACTCCGGCGCCAAGGGCAGCAAGAAGTACTATAAGAAGTACTACAAACAATACGGGTATGGCTACGGCTATGGCCAACAGAAAGAGAAATCCAGTTCATGATTGATATACATACCCACGTGCTCCCCGGCCTGGACGACGGCAGCGCCTCCTTGGAGGAAAGCCTGTGGCTGGGCCACGCCTTGGCCCTGCAGGGTGTCAAGCTCTTTGCTGCCACGCCTCACTTCTACGCCACCCAGGAAAGCCCCCAGGACTTCCTCCGGCGGCGGGAGCGTGCAGAGCGCCAGCTGTTTCTTCACTGGCCCCAAGAGTTCCCTCCCTTCCTCATGGGGGCGGAGGTGCGCTTCTTCGACGGCATGAGCCGCGCCCAAGAGCTGCCCTTGCTCGTTCTGGAAGGCACCAACCTGCTCCTGTTGGAGATGCCCTTTTCCCCTTGGAGTTCGCGCATGGTGGAGGAGGTGCTGGAAATCCAGGAGCGCCGGGGCCTGCAAGTGCTTTTGGCCCACGTGGAGCGGTACCTGCCCTACCAGGAGCCCAAGGTGTGGGAGAGGCTCCGCCAGGGGAAGGTTTGGATGCAGTGCAACGCCAGTTTTTTCCTCCACTGGAGGACGAAACCCAAGGCGCTGCGGATGCTTCGGAAAGGAGAAATCCACATGCTTGGTTCCGATTGCCACAATAAGACCACAAGGCCGCCCCGTTTGGGCGAGGCGGCAGAAGTGATAGAAAAATCCCTGGGGCAGGGGACATGGCGGGCATTTAACCGCCGTGCCCTGGCCCTGCTGAAATCCGTGAGCCGCCCATGAAGAAACGCGGTTTGGCCATTCTCATCGCCGTGCTGGGGGTGCTGTGCGTGGTGTGCGGCGCGCTGCTGCTGCAGGGGAATTCCACCCCGGTGACCGCAGAGCCCTCGCCCAGTTCCACCGTGGAAGCCACACCCAGCCCCGCACCGGCGGAAACCCCGGAACCTGTCAGTTCCCAGCCGGAAACGGAGGAGCCCTACGTCAGCCCCATCGATTTTGCCTCCCTCCAAGCGCAGAACCCGGACATTTACGGCTGGCTGCGTATCCCGGGCACGGAGTTTGACTTCCCTCTGGTGCAGCGCCAAGGGGACGACAGCTTCTACTTGACCCACGACAGCGACGGCAACGAAAGCTCCGCCGGGGCCATTTTCACTGAGAGCGCCTACAACTCCACCACCATGGAAGACCCGGTCACCGTGGCTTACGGCCATCAGATGCACGCGGGCACCATGTTCGGCAAGCTCCAGGAGACTTACTCCCAGGAGAACTCCTTGGAGGACTACGGCGAGGTGATTGTCTACCTGCCGGAGAAGGAGCTCCACTACCAGGTGTTTGCCGCCGTGCCCTACGACAACCGGCACATCCTCTACAACTACGACTGCACCGACAGCCGCCGGTTCAACGCCTTTTTAAACAGCATTTACGAAGTCCGGGAGATCGGCGCCCAGTTTAATAGCGGCGTCACTGTCTCCACTGACGACAAAGTGCTGGTGTTGTCCACCTGTTTGGCGGGCAACTCCCAACGAAGGTATCTGGTCCTGGCCGTGTGCCAGGCTGAGATAGAGTAAATTGGAAAAAATCTGAAAGGATGATTCCCCATGAAAAAGTTCGCAATGTTCCTCTCTGTGCTCCTCATCGCGGTGACTTTGGCGGCGCCTGTTTCCGCGGCTGTCAACTTCAACCCCAGCGTGGAGCAGAAGCCCGCCCCCACAGTGGACACGGTGACAGACGCCAATGGCAACGAAGTTTCCGCCATCATCCGGGACCAGGACGGCAACGAAGTCCACGGCGTCGCCTCCGGGGACATCACCGTGACCCCTGTCTCTGCGTTGGACCAGGCGGCAGCCGACATCAGCGAGATGCTGACCAACGCCTATGAGCAGATTCAGCAGGCGAACACCATCGCCGACCTGGTGCCCACCATTGGCGATTTCCTCCAGACCATTGGCAGCGCCTCCCAGGTGGCTGACCTGGTGGTGCGGGATGTGTTCGACGTGTCCCTGACCGGCACCGCCGCCGAGTACCTGGCCCAGGAGGGCAACAACATCACTTTGCGCTTTGACTTAGGTCTTGCCCCCAGTGCCACCCTGATTGTCCTCCACAACTACGAGGGCTCCAACTGGGAGATCATCCCCGATGACCGTGTGGTGCAGAACGCCGACGGCACCGTGGACGTGACCTTCGACAGCCTGTCTCCCATCGCCTTTGTGGTGGACAGCACCGAAACCGACACCAGCGTTTCCACCGACGCCGATGCCCCCACCTCTCCCCAGACCGGGGACAGCAGCCTGCCTCCCGTGGCCGGCGCTGGGCTGATTGCCCTGGGCTGCGTGGCCCTGGCCTCCGCCGCTGTGGTGTGGAAGAAGCGCGCCCAGAACTAAATGAAATTCCGAGTGGACGTCCGCGTCCTGAAAGGGACCGCGGCAATCCTCGCCGTGGTCCTTGTTCTTTTGGCGGGCATGCTGTTGCTGCAGCGCTGGGAGAACACCCAGGACGCGCCTGTCTCCTCCTCAGGGGAAGCCTCGTCCGTAGAGGCCGGCGCCCCTGTGGACGGCAGGGAAATCACCTATTATAACGGCACTGCCTACGCCAGACGAGAGGACCTGGAAACGGTGCTCCTTCTGGGTGTGGACAAATTCGAGGGGGAAACCCCGGAAGGGTATGTAAACAACCAGCAGGCGGACTTTTTGCTCCTGCTAGTGATGGATAAACAACATGAGACCTGCACCCCCATCCAGCTGAACCGGGACACCATGACTCAGATTCAGATTCTGGGCGTCACCGGGGAGCCGGCGGGGACCTTCACCGGCCAGCTGGCCTTGGCCCACACCTATGGCAGCGGGGAAGAGGACAGTTGTGAGAACACGGTGCTGGCCGTGGAGAATTTGCTCTACGGCGTGGGGATCGACCACTATGTCTCCCTTACCATGGACGGAGTGGCCTTGCTCAACGACCTGGTGGGCGGCGTCACTGTGGAGGTGCTGGACGATTTCTCCGGCATCGACGACAGCCTGGTGCAGGGGGAGACCGTGACCCTGAAAGGCCAGCAGGCCTTGACCTATGTCCGTTCCCGCGGCGGCATGGAGGACAGTTCCAATCTCCACCGCATGGAGCGCCAGCGGCAGTACCTGAGCGCCCTGCAGCAGCAGTTAAAGCAGGCCTCCCAGCAGGACAGCGGCTTCACCCTGGACGCCCTGCTCCAGCTCAACGAGTACATGGTGTCCGACTGCACGGTGAACCAGCTTTCCGACCTGGGGGACAGACTGGCTGCCTACCAGGTAAGCGACATCCTCACCACCCCAGGTGACGCCCAGGAGGGAGAGGAGTTTATGGAGTTTACCGTGGATGAAGACGCCCTCCAACAGCTGGTCATGGACGTGTTCTATGAGCCCGTGGAAGAATCTTAAGGCAAAGGAGAGAACTGCATGAAAACCCGATGGCTTGTTCTCTCTTTGGCCTTGGTGGCCGTGGCAGCCGTTGCTGCGGTGGTGTTTTCCAGTCAGGGAAGCGAGGCTTCCAATGGGCTGAGCAAGGGGATCCTGTACCGGCTCATGGAGTTTTTTGGAATCGAGATCACGGCAGAGTCGGTAAAGACAGGCAATTTCCTCATCCGAAAGGCTGCCCATTTTACGGTCTACTTTGTGTTGGGCCTGGGATTGACGGGCGCCTTTCACTTTCAAAGGAAAGTCCCCGCCTGGATTCCGTCGCTGCTTTTGGGGGCAGCCTTTGCCGCCACCGATGAGTTCCACCAGTCCTTTACAGGCCGTACAGCCATGGTAGAGGACGTGGTGCTGGATTCCTGCGGTGTGGCGGCGGGGTGCCTGGTTTCCAGTTTCCTATGGAGAAGGGGAAAGAAGAAACGAGCTTGAGGAATTTTTTTGCGGCTGATTTGTCGAAAAAGTTGGTTTTTGTGAGAAAGGTGAGAACATGAAGGACGCAAACAAGGCAAAGGGCCAGGCGTTGGGCATGCCGCTGGAGCGGCCTCGCGGAAACGCGGAAGCCGGGCACCGAAAACTGAAGCTCATGTGCTATGACCTTTGCGTGCTGGGATTTGTAACCGTCATGGTGCTGCGGGTGCAGTTTGCATTGGCGGCCGTGTGCCTCATGGCCTCGCGGTACGTGTTCAATGTCTACTCCCAGGTGTGGCGCTACAGCCGGACCAACAGCTACCTGCGCCTTTTGGTAGCGGATGTGGTGGGAGGCCTGGCCTATGTGTTTGTAGGGTACCTGGTGCCTGTGGAGCATCCCACGTTCTTCCGCATGGGTGGCATGGTTTCCATGGCCTGTATGGGTTCCATGGTGCTGCGGTTTCTGTATACCTGGCTCTTTGAGACCTGTGTTACCAGCGCCAAAGTCCGCTCTTTCTTTTCTCACAGAAACCTGCTCACCCGCGCGGTGAACACCTTAGTCTACCGGCTGACCGGCATCTCCCTGACCAACGAGGCCACGGTGATGCCCACCAAGAACAAAATCCGCATCGCCATCATCGGGGCCGGCCGCATGGGTGCCATGTTGGCCGATGAGCTGCAGAACAACCCCAACGCGGTGTACACCCCGGTGTGCTTCATCGATGTGGATAAGGAAAAAATCGGCCGTCAAGTGTGCGGCATCGACGTCCTCCCTGCCGGGGAGGGCAATAAGGAACGGCTGGACCGCCTGGCAGTGCAGGAAGTGGTTTTTGCCGTGAAGAAATCTCCAGAGGAACGGGCAGCCCTCTATGACCGGTATAAGTCCATGGGCTTTAAGGTGAAGGTATACACCTTCCCCGTAGAGAACACGGAGGAGAGCGGCCGGCGGCAAATCCGGGAGTTCGATGTGGAAGAGCTGCTGTTCCGCCAGGAAGTGGACTTCTTGGGGGAGGAAGCTCGCAGTTACTACCGGGATAAAGTGGTGCTGGTGTCCGGTGGCGGCGGTTCCATCGGCTCAGAGCTGAGCCGGCAGATCGCCCGGATGCACCCCAGACAGCTGATTCTTTTGGACATTTACGAGAACAACGTGTACGACATCCAGCAGGAGATGCGGCTGGCCTATGGCAAAGAGCTGAACCTCGCCGTGGAGATTGCCAGCGTCCGTGACGCAGAGCAGCTGGATAAAGTGTTCCGTACATACAGGCCCCAGGTGGTGCTCCACGCGGCAGCCCACAAGCATGTGCCCCTGATGGAGCACAACTGTTCCGAGGCGGTGAAGAACAATGTGTTCGGCACCTGGAACATGGTAAACGCCGCGGAAAAGTACGGGGCGGAGAAGTTTATCATGATCTCCACGGACAAGGCGGTGAACCCCACCAACGTCATGGGGGCCACCAAACGCCTGTGCGAGATGATTGTTCTCAGCCGGGCGGCGGCACAAAGCAGGACCTCCTTTAGCTGTACCCGGTTCGGCAACGTGCTGGGCAGCAACGGCAGTGTGATCCCCCTGTTTAAGCGGCAGATCGCCAACGGCGGCCCTGTCACCGTGACGGATAAGCGAATCATCCGCTACTTTATGACCATCCCCGAGGCCAGCCAGTTGGTGCTTACCTCCGGTGCTATGGCTCAGAGTGGGGAGCTGTTCGTGCTGGATATGGGCCGGCCGGTGAAGATTCTGGACTTGGCGGAAAATATGATCCGCCTCAGCGGCCTGGAGCCCTACAAGGATATTTCCATTGTGGAAACGGGCCTGCGGCCTGGAGAGAAGCTCTATGAAGAGCTGCTCATGAAGACGGAGACTCTGACCAAAACGGACAACAACAGAATCTTTGTGGAGCGGGATGAACCTCTCTCCACGGCTCTCATTCAAGAGAAGCTGGATGTGTTGGATGCCGCCTTGAAAACTGAAGATGACGATGCAATTCGTGTGGCCATGAAACAGGTAGTGCCCACCTACCATTCGCCAGAAGAGGTCAATGGCAAGGCGATTGCAGAAGCGAAGTTTATAGAGGATACCGCTACCGGGGCCGCTGTGCCGGTGGCGGGGTGAACGTCATGTTGACTGCATGGCAAACGTATGGCAGTAAAAATGGGAGTGACTCATATGGAAAGAAGAAATATCAGTTTTAGCCCGCCGGATATCAGCGATTTAGAGGTTGCCGAGGTTGCAGAAGCGCTTCGGTCTGGATGGATCACCACAGGTCCTAGAACAAAGGAATTAGAGAAGAGACTGGCGGACTACTGCCATACCTCGAGACAAGTCTGCTTGAACTCCGGTACGGCCGCAGAGGAATTGAATCTCCGGGTTTTGGGTGTGGGACCTGGGGACGAAGTGATCGTCCCGGCTTACACCTATACTGCTACGGCTTCCGCAGCTATTCACTGCGGTGCGAGAGTGGTCTTTGTCGATATTCAGAAGGATGGCGACGCGGTCACCCATTCCCCGGAAATGGATTATGACGCAGTAGAGCAAGCCATCAACGAGCGGACGAAGGCAATCATCCCTGTGGACTTGGGAGGAATTATGTGCGACTATGAAAAACTTTTTCAAGTCGTTGACGCAAAGCGCAGCCTATTCCAACCGAGCAACTCTATTCAAGAACAATTGGGGAGAGTGGCTGTTGTCTCTGATTGCGCCCATGCACTAGGAGCTGCCCGTCACGGCAAGATGGCTGGCGAGGTTGCAGATTTCACGTCCTTTAGTTTCCATGCGGTAAAAAACTTTACCACAGCGGAAGGTGGTGCAGCAACCTGGAATATTCCTGGTGTGGATGACGATGCTCTGTACAATCAATATCAACTGTATAGTCTCCATGGGCAGAACAAAGATGCATTGGCCAAGACAAAGCTAGGGGCATGGGAATATGACATCATTGGCCCCTGGTATAAGTGCAATATGACCGATATTATGTCTGCCATTGGGTTACGCCAGTTGGACCGGTATCCGCAGATGCTGGAGCGGCGGAAAGAGATTATCGCTAAATACGACGCCATGTGTGACGGGCTCGGTGTGTTCCACCTGAATCACTACGGCTCGGACTATTCCAGCAGCGGTCATCTGTATTTGACCAGGATTCCTGGTATTGACGAGAAAACCAGGAACGAAATTATTGAGAAGCTGGCGGAACGAGGCGTGGCTACTAATGTGCACTACAAGCCCTTGCCCATGATGACGGCGTATAAGGCGTATGGATGGAAGATTGAGGATTTCCCCAACGCCTACGATTATTACCGCAACCTGATTACGTTACCGCTGCATACCAAGCTTAGCGATGAGGATGTGGAGTATGTGGGGGATATGTTTGCGGATATTGTGAAAGAATATGTGTGAGTGAAGCGAAAGGCAATACCTTCAATATGAATAAGGTAACAGTACAAAAGCTGCATAAATATGAACTTAATCGTCTCCTACCTGTAGCGAAAATACTGAATCGCTGCGGGAAAGATATGGCGAAGAAGTATGGCCTTCACCATTGGGATAATTCAAGAATCAAGAGTTGTATCATCGTGCTTCTCTGTGTGCTTAAAAATGAAATTTACTTGGTACTGGATGGCGAAGAGCCAATAGCAACCTTTCAAACAAAAAAGATAGGCGATGTTTTGTTCTTTGAGAAGTTGGCTGTTATTCCGGAGGTATCTGGCAAAGGATACGGTTCCCATTGCATAAAATTGATAGAGGAACAAGCTAGGAAACTGGGATGCCATCATGTTCGTATGGAAGTCTATGAACAGAGTAAACATGCCATCGAATTTTATATCCACAAAGGATATTCAAAGGTGGGTGTAACGGGCACGTTGCGGTATACCAACCTGGTGATGGAGAAAGAACTTGAGCAATGAAAAAAATCTTAATTATTGGAGCAGGGTTCCTACAGGACTTTGTGATAAGAAAAGCGAAGCTTATGGGCTATTACACTTTGGCAGTGGATGCAAACCCATCTGCTATTGGCTTTTCATATGCTGACAAATCAGCTGTAATCAATATTGTTGATGAACAAGCCTGTCTACAGTTTGCGAAAGAAGAACATATTGATGGTGTATTGACTGCTGCCACCGATTATGGTGTGCTGACGGCCTCTTATGTTGCTGAACACATGGGACTTCCGGGACTTAATTATGAGACGGCGAAACTAGTCAAAAATAAGTATCTTGTGAGAAAGACGCTTTATGAAAATCATGTGGATGATACCGAGCAGACGTATGAGGTGACGGCAGAGACAAACATTGCCGCTCTTGCCCAGCTACTAACTTATCCGGTCATGGTTAAGCCATGCGACGGTTCGGGGAGTAGGGGAGCGAGCCGTGTGGACCAGCCGGATGAGCTTTACAAAGCCTGCAAATATGCTATGGACGGTTCCATTTCACATAGAGCTGAAATTGAGACCTTTATAAAGGGGAGAGAGTATGGTGCTGAGTCCCTGGTAATCAATGGTGAAATCCATGTTCTGGCAATCATGAAGAAATGGATGACAGAACCGCCGTTTTATGCGGAGCTTGGCCATGCGATTCCCTGTGGCCTGCCGATTGAAATAGAAGAGAGGACGAAAGATATTATACGAAAAGCTATTGCTGCTCTTGGGATCAACCACGGTTCCGTAAACATGGATTTGCTTATTTCGGAGACTGGCACCGTGCATATTATTGATATCGGTGCACGAATGGGCGGAAATCTCATAGGTTCCCATATTATCCCCTATGGCACCGGTATTGATTATATGGGAAATATGTTAAGCGCGGCAGTAGGGGATGAGCTGGATTGGGCAGTAAACGATTGCACCGCAGTAGCGACAAAGTTATTGGCGTTCAAAGGCGGTAGAGTAAAAAAATCACTGGATGAGATGTTCGAAAGGATTAAGAGGACTCACACTAGTAGCGCGGTGGATGTGGAACTCTATCATCATATCGCAGTGGGAGATGTTGTAAATGAGTATCAGACAAACCTTGATGGATGTGGATACATCGTTGCAAAAGGCGAAACGGTAGATTTGGCGGAACAAGCCGCCGCAGAAGTCTTAAATCTGTTTGCAGAAAGTATTTTTTAGGGAGGACACATATGTCCGGCAAGAGTAAGTCGAATCTCAGTGATATTGAAAATCAATATCAAAAGACAAAGCATAAAAAGGGATATAAAGGTTTTTATCAGATTGTAGTGAAGCGGGCAATTGATATCATCTTATGTGTAGTTGCACTTCCGTTCGTTCTCCTTATTGTTGTTCCGATAGGATTGGCAATTAAGATAGAGGATCGCGGCCCTGTTTTCTATCGTTCAAAACGTCTGGGAATTGGATTTAAAGAGTTTGGCATGATTAAATTTCGCTCCATGAAAGTAAATGCACCAGATATTAGAAATGACGATGGAAGTACTTTTAATTCCGACCATGACCCAAGAGTGACGAAGATAGGGCGGATATTAAGAGAAACGAGCATAGATGAGATTCCACAGGTTTTTAATGTCTTGAAAGGCGATATGAGCATCGTTGGCCCTAGAGCTGGCGATGTGGAATCAAAGGATACATATGAGAGCGATGAGAAAGATAAACTTCTCATCCGTCCAGGAATTACGGGATATACACAGGCTTTTTACCGGAACAATCTTGGTGTAAGGGAGAAACGGCTGTATGACGCATGGTATGCGCATAATGTGTCGCCACTTTTGGATATTAAGATTCTCTTTAAAACGATACTGACCGTCCTGAAGAGGGAGAATGTTTATACTAATTCTTAAAGGTCAACAGAGTGGACGAGCCAGTGAAAATTAAGCGGGCAGAAGAAGGTGTGAAATATGGCGGTAAGTAAAAAAACGAAGGCTTTATATAACGCAGTATTTGATGGTTTCGAGTTATGTGCCGCAAACACGATACAGAAAGTACAGGAGAGAAGACTTCTGAAAAAATATGCCCCCAAGGAGCCTGTACCGTTGGAGTATGCTAAGGCATACAAGAAATTTTGGGGTAAATATGGGAATTATTCTCCGTTGTGGGGATGGTACTACGCATCACGAAATGGAAATATGGATGTCCGTTATGTACCGCATACGCTTTATTATACAAAAATTGACCAGCATTTCAATCGAAGAAAACTTGGTTGGGGATTCAATGACAAAAATTACTACTCCAAAATATTCGCTGGTATAAAGCAACCGGAAACTGTTATCAGAATTTTCGGGGGGGTACTTCCTAGATGCGGATTATAGGCAGTTAACCTATAAGCAAGCAATGAAACTAATACTACAGAACGATGAGGTAATCTGCAAGCCTTCCCAGGAATCTGGGAGTGGACGGAGTATCCAGTTTTGGAATACACAAAAGCAATCTGGAGAAATTCAGAATTTTCTAGAAACGGCAAAAGATGCCTCAATTGTTCAGAGAGTGCTTAATCAACATTCTGAGTTGGATTTGGTACATAGAGGTTCAATTAATAGTCTAAGGATTTGTTCGATATTGATGAAGGATGGAGTTCACATTTTATCATCCTGTCTGCGGATGGGAGTTGATAAAGCCAGGATAGACAATGTTACAGCTGGAGGTATCAGCGTTGGGATACTTTCAGATGGGGCAATGGATGAATTTGCTTACAACTATTTTACCGGTGAACGGACGGATATTCATCCACAGGGATTTGTCTTTAAAGGACATAAAGGTCCATCATACGACAGAGCAGTAGAACTGGTTATGGAAGCACATCCAGTGATACCTAATTTCAGGCTAGTGTCGTGGGATATTGCTATTGATGATGTCGGTGATCCCGTCCTTATTGAGGCTAATATGAGAAAAGGCGGAATAAATCTCAACCAGTTTTCAAACGGCCCATTGTTTGGCGAGCTGACAGAACAGGTCTTAGACGAGGTGTTTGGGAAGAAATGAGTTGAACTGCAAAGGTTTCTTTGGAAAGTGGGAATTGAGACGGAATGACGGATTCGTGTGGTTTGTCTATATGCTAAATTAATCCATGAACGAGATTGAGTTTATTTTTAGGAATGGGAGAACATAGACATGAGAATATTACGTTTGCGGGCGTATTTTTCACCAGAAAAAACATCTGGTTTACACCTTGATAATGATTTGAATGAAGCACTGGCCAAAAGTAATATAACTTGCGTCAATTATACTCCGATACCAACAAGAGGTGTGAGCAGAGAGACTACTGCAAAATATCGCACACTGAAAACAGAAGTATTATATAACGGAAAGTTTGTTGTTAATCGGTTTGCGATGTTCAGAGAAGGTTCCAACGCCTTGCAACGAGCATTTCGATATTTTTGCTGCAATATTGTTGAGTATTTCTTGGGCACCACGGAAAAAGAAATTGACCTAGTTTATTCTTCTAGTACCCCTCCAACCCAAGGAATGTTGAGCGCCCTAGTAGCGAAAAAGCTATCGAAGAAATATAAGAGGAAAGTGCCATTTATTTATAACCTTCAAGACATTTTCCCAGACTCCCTTGTGAGCACAGGATTGGCAAAGAAAGGGAGTGTGCTCTGGAAAATTGGCAGGAAGATAGAGGACTATACCTACCAAAATGCGGACAAGATTATTGTAATCAGTGAAGGCTTTAAGAGCAATATTATGGCGAAAGGCGTGCCGGAGGAGAAGATCGAGGTTATCTCTAACTGGATCGACTTGGATTCAGTGCATCCGGTGGGCCGTGAAGAGAACAAGCTTCTGTCTGAGTTTTCCATAGCCCCCACAAAGTTTCTCGTTGTCTACGCAGGGAATTTTGGTGCGTCCCAGGGAGCGGATATTATTCTGAAAGCGGCTGAGAAGCTGAGAGATCAGCGGGATATCCAGTTTATAATCTTCGGTGGTGGCGCCTACTTTGAAGATGCCAAGAGAACCGCAGAAACAATGGATAATGTGTTCATCCATGAGCTGCTGCCGGCGGATAGGGTTTCCGAGGTGTACAGCCTTGGAGATGTGGCTCTTATCACATGCAAACCAGGAACCGGAAATGCGGGCATGCCTAGCAAGACATGGAGCATTATGGCGTGCAACACGCCAATCATTGCTTCGTTTGATACGGACAGCGACTTAGCAGATGTGATTCGTGACGCTGGTGCTGGCAAATGCGTTGAGCCGGGGGATGTGGGTGCACTGGCCAGAGCAATAGGAGAAAGATATCAGTCTTGGAAATTTGGTGACAAGGCGAAGATAAATTTGCGAGACTATGTGAAGGAATATGCATCAAAGGAAAAGTGCGTTAAGCGGTATATTGACCTTTTTGCGAATACAAGTGATTCTTAGGTAATATGAAGGAACACATAATATAAGTCACTAAGCGGATTAGAGAAGTCTAAAAAGTGTGTTATTTTATGACGGAATAGGATGATACAATGGAAACAAAGCTAAAGATACTCGCATTTAATACGGTTAGAGCTCCGTATCGAGTTGATTTATATAATCAGCTTGGGTTGTATTTTGATTTGACAGTCTTCTTTGAGCAAAAGCATGATTGTTCTCGTTCCAAAGACTGGTATTCAAATGACTTTAAAAATTTCAAGATGAAACATGCTAAGAGATGGGATAAATCTTTACGCTCGCCGAAGTTTGATGTCATATCAGCTGTAAGTGCTGATAAATATAATCTTGTGTACATGAGCGAATGGTCAACCATAACTTCGCTGATGTTGGTTTTTGTTTGCCTATTCCGTAGAATCCCATATGTTTTGAGTATAGATGGACACAACAACAATAAAAGGGCGAACTTCATTAAGGACACCATAAAAAAATTCTTTGCGCAACGGGCTACTGCTGTTATTGGAACGGGGAAAACTACAACGATTTATGCAAAGTCGTTGGGTGTATCGGAGGAGAAAATCTATTCTATTGGCTTTACAACGCTGTTTGAGAGGGAGATTATGCCTGCTCCAATTAGTAATAAGGAGAAAAAATCTATAAGGAAGCACATTGGACTGGCCGAAGAGTATCGTTACGTTTTATATGCTGGTCAACTTGTTACACGAAAAGGGGTTGACTTGTTGATTAAAGCATGGAGCCAATGTAATTCTCTTGACAATTGGAGGTTGTTAATTGTCGGCGATGGCGTTGAGAAAGAAAACCTTCAAAAGATCA
>OLZO01000294.1_pt1 | contig 33906 bp, 32 predicted proteins | sample 1644431 | NCBI WGS metagenome assembly OLZO01 (sample SAMEA103958145, study PRJEB25191) | human gut metagenome | biome: human-associated habitat [ENVO:00009003]; feature: intestine environment [ENVO:2100002]; material: feces | place: Germany | collected 2013/2015
GGGGATTCGGTTATGAAAACCATGTCACTCGGCGCTGTTGAGTTTTGGGTTTTTAGCGGCACTTATGCTGGGTTGACATAAATACCGCCGCGCGGCTTTGCACCACGCGGCGGACGGTATGTATTCATCGCTGCTCGTTAACGTATAGCGAGACGCGGTCCTGAATGATGGCGGCGGTCTGTTCGGGGGTCTTGATGCCGTTTACGAAGGACTGCACCTCCTCGTTCACTATGTTCATGATGCTCTTGTCATAGGCGGCGGTGCGGCCGATGGAGTCAATGAGACTGCGCAGGGCATCGGCCTCGTCGCGGCTCATGGCGTAATAATCGACGGTGAAATCGCCCCAGCCTACTGTGCCTTTGGGCCACTCCATCTCCTTGCCTGTCTCCTCGTCTTTGTAGGTGTCGCGCTTCATTGCCTCAGCTTCCGCGGCAGCATAGGCCTTGAGGTTGAGCGGCAGGCCATCCATGTAGCGGTTGTTCTCGAAGTAGTCCTCGGTCAGCATGCCGCGCACGAATTTCCAGGCCGAATCTATGTCCTTGCACGTGGCGCTGATGCTCAGCGGGTCTCCAGCAAACATCACCACATTTCCCACGCCCTCGGCGGTGGGATAGCCCTTGAAGGTGACGTGGCCCTTGGTTATGGCGCTGCAGGTCTGGTAATCGGAGAAGTCGCGCAGTTCCATCTGCATCAGCAGCTGGCGGCCGTCGGCGAGCATCTGGTAGGGGCTGGTGCCTATCTCGTCATAGGTGAACTCTGCCGGGAAGAGGTGACTGAAGTTCAGAACGTCAATAAAATCCTGCGTGTTGAAGCTGCACTTGCCGTTCTGCCAGTCCACATAGCGGTCGAGGCCGTACTTGAGCATGTCGCTGAGCACCATGTCCCTGGTCATGCCCTGGCCGAGGATATATTTGGCCTCCGGGTGAGCCTTGATGACCTCCTGCATCTGGCTGAGCGTCCAGCCCATCTCCCTGCCAACGACGTCGCTCTTGCCTACCAGCGTGGCTATGCTGAAGCCGGGGGAGATTGAATAGAGCCGGCCCTCGCTCTCCATGGCCTTCATCACCGGGGCCATGAAGCTCTCACGGCCCAGCTCGCTGTCACTGTCAATGAGCTCGTAGATGTCCTTGAGCAGACCCTTAGCCGCGTACTGGCCCATCGGAAGATCGGTGGTGACAAAGATGTCGGGCACGTTGCCACTGATTATCTCGGTGTTCAGCTTGGTGAGGCCAGCGCTGTAATCCTCGTCGGTGTTGAACTTGGAATAGTCGGTGACCTCTATGCGCGCCGTGGTGCTGGAGCTGTTGAAGTTCATCACAGCCTTGCTGAGGCTCGTGCTCAGATAGTTGCACGCCAGGCGGAGCGTCACTATCTTGGCGGCCTCTGCGGGGTCAAGCTCCGTGAGGCGAAGGAGCTCAGTCTTGTCGGTTTCGAAGTTGTTCACGAGGCAGTATATTGCGCCGCCTTCGCCGAAGTACATGGCCGAGAGCTGGTTCTCATCAATGCCGCAGTCGAGCAGGCCTGCGAGGCGGGTGCTCTGGCCGGATTTGGGGTCAAAACCGTAGATGTACAGGTTGTCTGCATAGCCCGCGCCGAATTTTTCGTCACCGTCAAAGGTGCGGTTCACGTCCCCAGGGAGCTTTATGTCCTCGCCGACGTTCCCTGATTTGAAATCTACGGTCCGGAGCACATAGCCATCGTCACCGCGTCCGCTCAGGGCGACGCGTCCGTCGGCTAGGCGCACCACACCGTCCCACCAGCCATTCAGGGGCTGCGCACCGAGCAGCTCGCCCTCCGCCGAGATGAGCGCCGCCGCAGTCTGGTCGTAGATGAGGCAGACATTGCCCTCCGCGTCGGTGTACATCGCAGACATGTAAACGCTGTCGCCGCTGTCGGGAACAGCCTTTTTCACAGCGTCCATGGCCTTGTCCAGCTCCACGCTGAGCAGCTCGGAGGCGGTAGACGCGTCGACCAGACGAAGGCGGCTGGAGTTGACCTCTTTCGCGTACTCATACTTCCCATCCTCGCCGCCGGAATAATTCTCAGGAAGCTCATAGCGCGTTCCGCTCATGTTCTCGTAGAGCCACAGGCCCTTGGGCGAGGGCGCGATGGCGTTTATCTGTATACGCACATCCTCTACCCCCTCCGGCGCTGTCTGAGGCTGGTAGCCCGAGAGCTTTTCGGCCTTGCCGCCCTCCAGCGTCACCGACCAGAGGTCCACAGGCTTCGCCCCGCCTTCTTCCCAGAAGATGTCGCTGGTGGAGAAAAACAGCTTCCCGTCCGCCACAGCCTTGGCGTCCATCGTTCCCTCAGGGCCATCTATCTTTCGCCGCTCTGCGCGCCATACACTGCCGGTGCCTTCAGCCGAGGCTCCCGGAGTCCCGCCCGGCCTGCCGGTTGCAGGCGCCCCACCGCAGCCGGCGAGCAGCCCTAATGCCATCGCCGAAGATATGATAAGCGCGCCGACGCGTTTGAATTTTTTCATGGTCATTTCCTCCGTATCTGTATTGAGGTAACTGTACTACGTGTAATAGCACGGTTAGGTTACCATTGGCTAATCGATACGTCAAGGGAGCTTCTGTGAACTTTTCATTAACTTTCCAGCGCAAAAAAGAGGCGGGATAGCAAAACTATCCCGCCTCACCAGTCCGGCTGGTCAAAGTATGTCCATTATTTCCATTCGTGGCTGAGTATCCGCATCATGATGAAGTCGCTGTACTCATTGTTGTAGTAATAGGCCTCTTCCATGATGCCTTCCTGCTTGAAGCCGATTTTCCTGTAGAACTCCAGCGCCTCGGTATTCAAGCCCACCACTCCGATTGAGACACGGTGCATTTCATACTCATTAAAGGCCATATCGAGCATTATGCGGATCGCTTCTGTCCCGTAGCCCTTGTGCTGCATCTCCGGATCGGGAATGATGATTGTAAGGTCGGTTTGGTGCCATGCAGGAAACATGCGGAGCAGGCCGGTCTCGCCTATGATATTACCGTCGAGATCCGTAATGGTGAACCAGACCGAGTCCTCCGATTTATGGTTTACGTTGATACAGGTCTTTACCTCTTCCACATCGGTAGGCTTCTCAAAGCCGCATTGGAACATGACCTTCGGCTGATTGAACCAATAGGCATAAAACGGCGCATCTTCTTCTCTTTGCTCACGCAAAATGAGCCTTTTGCCTCTGATTTCTTTACTCATGAGGTTTCATAAGCCTTTCTTTTGCCTCTTGGCTTACCTCTGCTCGTTCACATAGATGGACACGCGGTCCTGAATGAGGCTCGCGGTCTGCTCGGCGGTCTTGGTGCCGGCAAAGAAACCGGCGGACTCCTCCATGACGAGGTCCATGATGTTCTTGTCGTAGGAGTAGGTGCGGTCGACGGAGGCGATGAGCTCCTCGAGCTGCTGAGCCTGCTCTTCGGTCATAGCATATATGTCTATGTAGAAGTCATCCCAGCCCCAGCCGCCGGTGGAAACTTCGACCTGCTCGCCGGTCTCGGGATCGGTCTCATACTGCTTCTCCATGGCCTTGGCCTCGAGCTTGTCGAAGGCAGCCTTGTTGAGCGGGTAGCCGTAGACGTAGTAGTTATCCTCGCTGAAATATTCCTCAGTCAGCATTCCGCGCACGAAGCTCCAGGCGGCCTCAACATCCTCACAGGTGGAGCTGATGCTCAGACGGCTGCCGGTAGGCATCACCACATTGCCCACGCCCTCGCTGGTTGGGAAGCCCTTGAAGGCCAGCTGTCCGCCGAACATGGCCTCATACATCTGGAATTGCTCAAAATCGCTGGCAGAATAGGTTGCTAGCAGCTGACGGCCGCTGGAAACGAGGGCCGGGGTGCTCTCGTAGTTGCCGCTGCTGTAGTCGTAGGTCTCAGGGAACATGTTGCAGAAGTTCAGAACGTCAATGAAATCCTGCCCGTTGAAACTGCACTCGCCCGTGGTCCAGTCTACATACTCGCCCAGGTTGAGCGCGAGCATCGTCTGGAGCATGGTGGACTTGGTAGAACCCGGGTCAAGCACATACTGCACCTCGGGGTGCGCGTTCACGACATCCATCATTTCCTGAAGCGTCCAGCCCATCTCCTCGCCCACGACCTCAGCGTTGCCGACAAGGCTCACGATGCCAAAGGTGGAGGTTATGGAGTAGAGCTTGCCGTCCGTTTCCATAGCCTTGAGGATGTTGGGGAAGAAGCTGTCGCGGGAGAGCTCCTCGTCGGAGTCGATGAGCTCATAGAGGTCGTAGAGCAGGCCCTTCGCGCCGTACTGCTCAATGGGCAGCTCGTCGGCGACAAAGAGGTCGGGCACGTTGCCGCTTATTATCTCAGTGTTGAGCTTGGTGATGCCCGCGGAATAGTCGTCCTCAGTGGCGTACTGGGAGTAGTCAATGACCTCTATGCGCACACCGGTGTTGGCGCGATTGAAGTCGAGCACCTGCCTCCTGAGATCCTGGCTCAGATAGTTGCAGGCGAGACGCAGCGTCTTGGTCTCGGGTATCTCGGAGGCATCCTTCTGCACGAGGCGCGCGATCTCCGCGCTGTTGTCGTCGTAGCTGAAGAGCAGGCAGATAATGCCGCCGTCTTCCGTGAGCGTGAGGGCGCTGACGTTCTCCTCGTTGACGTCGCAGTTTATGAGCGAGGCAAGCTGCACGGTCTCGCCCGTCTCGGCCTTGAAGCCGTAGACATAGGAGCTGTCTATGTAGCTGACGGTGTATTCACCGCCGCCGGGGTAGGTGTTATAGGCGCCCTGGGGCAGCTCAATGTCCTCGCCGAAGCCCTTGGCAGCAAAATCAAGAGGCCTGAGCACATAGCCGGCGCTGCCGCTGCCTATCATTGCAAGGGTACCGTCCTGGAGGGTCATGAACTTGTCCCACCAGCCCTCCTGATATCCGGAATAGAGCACTTCTCCGGTGTTGGAGAGCATGACCAGTATGCTCTGGTTGTACAGCAGGCCAATGTTGCCCTCTGCATCGGAGCCAGAGCTGCTAAGGTACATGGAGCCGCCGTACATGTCAGCGGTGGCCTGGGAGTTGGCCTCGGCAGCCGCCTGGGCAGCGCTGAGGTCGATTGAGCTCACTTCCGCGCCGGTCGCGTCCAGATGGCGCAGGGCGGCAGAGCTGTACTCCTCGGCGTACTGATAGCGGTCGTCGGTCTCCTCGTTGAAGCCCTCGGGCAGGTTGAAGCGGGTGGCATTTATGCTCTCGCTAACCCAGAAGCCGCCGTCGGCAGCGGCGGAAAGGCTGTTGATGCTGACATAGACATCCTCATAACCCTCGGGTCCGGTAGACGGCGTATAGCCCTCCAGCTTGGACGCCTCGCCGGTGCTCAGGTCTATGACCCAGATGCCCGGCGTCCAGGTGCCGGTGGTCTCGTCGTAACCGCTCTGGGACACATAGGCCTTGCCGTCGAGAATAACGGGATTGCTTATGTAATCTTCAATGCCGTTCACCTTGGTGAATTCAGACACCCAGACAAGTCCGGAAGCATCGCTGCCCGGCTCGTCCGTTGTCTGCTCGTCCTCCGGCCCGCCTCCGCAGCCGGCCAGAAGCGTCAGCATAAGCGCCGCCGCCATGAGCAGTGCCGCAATTCGTGTATGCTTTTTCATTTTCTGTCCTCCGTTAGCCGTATTAAGCGTGATAACACGGCTATTTTAGCTCAATTTTCCCTTCCTGTCAATGTAAGGCGCATTATAATTCAATTAAGTTTTGTTTAAGATGCAAAAATCCCCCGAAATCCGCCAGATTTCGGGGGATTTATTCAGGGTATCAGTCACTTACCAGGCGCTCGCCTATTTTATAGATATCTCCTGCGCCCACCGTGAGTATGATGTCGCCGGGGCGCGCGGTCTCGCGTAGGCTGGCCTCGATCTGATCAAAGCTCGGGAAAAAACGGCAGCCTTCTATATGCTGCGCCAGGTCCGCGGACGAGATGCCGAGGGTGTTGTGCTCGCGAGCTGCGTATATTTCGGCGAGATAGGTGATGTCCGGGCGGGCGAGCTGAACGATGAAGTCGTCAAAGAGCGCCGCGGTGCGCGTGTAGGTGTGCGGCTGGAACACGAGTATCGTGCGCTTGTAGCCGAGAGGTTCTACCGCGTCGAGCAGGGCCTTGAGCTCTCCGGGATGGTGGGCGTAGTCGTCATATACGTCCGCGCCGTTAAACTTACCCTTGAATTCGAACCTGCGCCCCGCGCCGTTGAAGCCCGCGAGGCCGTATTTGACCGCGTTGGGCCTCACGCCGAGGCAGATGCATGCCGCCGTAGCCGCAAGTGCGTTCTTCACATTGTGCATGCCGGGGATGTGCAGCGTTACGCTGGTGAAGAGCTTGCCGTGACAGTAGATGTCGAACTCGCTGTTTGCGCCGACGCGGCGGATGTTGCGCGCGTAGACGTCAGCCTTATCGGTCAGGCCAAAGGTGAAAAGCTCCCTGTCGAGCGGTGCGAGGGCGTCCATGGTGTTGCGGTCGTCGATATTCGCGACTATCCTGCCGTTTGCCGGCACGCGCGAGGCGAACTCCCGGAACGAGTGCTTTACGTCCTCTAGATCGCTGAAGTAGTCCATATGGTCCTCTTCGATGTCCAGGATGACGGCTATCGTCGGGCAGAAGTACAGGAAGGAGTCGTGATACTCGCAGCTCTCAAGGATAATGGTGTCCCCGCCGCCGACGCGGTGGCCGGCGTGCAGCAGCGGCAGCGTGCCGCCTATCATGACGGTCGGGTCGCGCTCCGCAGCCATGAGGATGTGGGTGCACATGCTGGTGGTAGTGGTCTTGCCGTGGGTGCCCGCTATGCAAAGGGCGTTGTCATAGTCCTTCATGATGGCGCCCCAGGCCTGTGCGCGCTCGAAAACCGGCACGCCGCGGGCCCTGGCCTCGACTATCTCGGGGTTGTCGTCATGCACTGCGGCGGTGCGGACCACGAACTGGATATCGGGCGCCACGTTCATTGCCGAGTGGCCAATCTTGATGTCTATGCCCAGGCTGCGCAAATAGCGGGTCTTGTCGCTCTCGGCCATATCCGAGCCGTCGATGACAAGGCCCATGCCGGCCAGCACCTCGGCCAGCGGCGCCATAGAGACTCCGCCCGCACCAATGAGGTGGCCGCGCTTGCCGGGTTTCAGGTATTGTTCAAAGTCTGCCATATATGCTCCAAGCCTCTTGAAGAATTTGTTTTCTCTTTTTCCATGCGATTATAATACATTATGCTTAACAATACAAGGATTAAAACAGAACGCACGCAGGGGGCCGCCTATAATCGGGCGGTCCCCCTGTTTCTCGTGCTTATTCTCATTTATCGGGGTCTACCAGCGTTATCTCGACACCGGCGCGGCGTATGTTCTCAAGCTCCTGCGGATCGCTGCCCGTATCCGTCACAAGGCGGCTGACATCGGAAAGGCTGCCGAAAAGGAAATTGTGCCTTATACCGACCTTGCGATGGTCCGCCGCGATGATGACCGGACCGTTGCAGTGCTGTATCATCGCCCTGTTCACAGCCGGGTCCTGCACCGCCATGGAGGTCAGCCCGCCCTCGGCGCTGATGCCGCTCACGCCCAGGATGCACTTGGTGGTGGATATACGGCTTATCATCTCCACAGCCAGCGCGCCCGTCATGGACATCTTCATGTTCCCCGCCATGGCGTTGCCTATGACCTCTCCGCCGATGATTATGAGGTCTGTACCGTAGTTCCTGTCCGCGAACAGGCTGCGGCCGTTGTTGGTGATGATGGTAACGGACTTGCCTTTTATATGCGGAATGATGCGAAAAGCAGTAGAGCTGCCATTTATAAATATTGTGTCTCCATCTTCAATAAACTCGGCGGTCTTTCGGGCAATGGCTTCCTTCTCCTGGGTATGCGAGGAGAAATAGCGCTCGTTATCAAACTTGGGCAGGGCATTGCTCGTGTCCGCTATGCATATGCCTCCCTTGCAGCGTATCTCCTCCCCGCTCTCCTCAAGCGCGCTTATATCGCGCCTTATAGTGGCCGTTGAAACGCCGAAAGCCTTGGCCAGCTCGGAAATCTTAATATAGTTGTTGCGCTGGATGTAGCTCATTATTTCATCCTGCCGTGACATAATGACGTTCTTACTGGTTTTCATATACGCTGTCCCCTCCAAATCAGCATACGCACGTGGGTTACAGATATTAGGCGGATCACGGAGCATTGCCATACACCTTTTCTATTGTACAGTATACAACGGTGATTTCAATAAGTCAACATATAGCATCATTATATGAAAATTATTTTGCATTAAATTGAACGTTATATGATTCGATTTGACAATAACGACAAACCAGCGGCGCAAAGTATGTAATTATTGTCACTATTATTTTATAAAAATACGTTGTAATATACTAATTAGTTTGATATATGAAATGAACCGCGCAAAAAATACGATAAGAAAGGACAAAAAAGAGATGAAAAAGACAGTAAAACTCCTCGCACTGTGTCTGGCCCTGGTCATGGTATTCAGCCTGGCCGCCTGCGGGACCGAGCCTGCCGCCGAGAGCGACGCCCCTGAGGTTTCCGGAACCCCGGTCGCTTCCGACAGCAAGTACGGCGGAACGATAACCATCAGGCGTTCCGGCACCACCGTCATCAACCCGATGCAGACCAGCGCCGTGCAGATTGACAAGAACGTCTACGGTCTCTTCTTTGAGAGCCTGCTCGTCACCGACGAGAACGCCAACGTTCTGCCCAACCTCGCCACCGGCTACACCGTCTCCGAGGACGGCCTTACCATCACGATGGAGCTCGTGGAGAACGCCGTGTTCTTCAACGGCGAGCCCGTAAACGCCGAGGCGGTCGTCGCTACCTTTAATCTCTACATGGACCCCGAGTACCAGCACATACTCATCGACTACATCACCGGCCTTGAGAGCGTTGAGGCTGTCGACGAGTACACGGTCCAGTTCAATTTCTCCTCCCCGAACTCCGATTTCCCCGCTGCAATGACCACCCCCATCGGCTACATCATGGCTCCCTCTGCCATTGAGAGCTACAAGTCCACCGGCGACAACGAGGTCTTTGCCCGCGAAGGCGGCTGCGGCCCCTTCATCATGACCGAGTTCATCGACGGTGAGAGCATCAAGACCGTCAGGAACGAGAACTACTACAAGACCGACGCCGAAGGCAACCAGCTCCCCTACCTCGACGGCGTCACCGTCCAGCTGGTCAGCGATGAGAGCGTCATGACCCAGAACATGCTCTCCGGCGACATCAACTCCCTTGACTACTTCTCCGGCATCACCACCCTCGCTCAGCTGCAGAACGCCTCCAACGTCACCGTCAAGTCCCTCACCTGCGGCTATCAGTACTTCCTCTACATGAACATGTCCAAGGAGCCCTTCGACAACGAGCTCGTGCGCGAGGCCATGTGCTACGCCGTCAACTTCGACGAGTTCAATGCTACCTTCTGCTCCAATGAGGGCCTGCAGTCCCCGACCAACATCATGAGCTTCCAGTCCTTCTACAAGGAGTTCGAGAACTACACCTACAACCCCGAGAAGGCCAAGGAGCTGCTTGCCGAGGCTGGTTACCCCGATGGCGTTGAGGTCGAGCTCTACTACGGCACCTACGGCGTCATGCAGCAGGTCTGCGAGATGGTCCAGGCCCAGGCCAAGGAAGCCGGCTTCGACATCAAGCTGGTCGGCCAGGACGGCGCCGCCATCAAGTCCACCTGGGCTGTCGACAACGAGGACGCCCCCGCCGGCATGCGCCTGCAGAACAACGGCACCCCCAAGGTGACCGCCAGCATCTCCATGGACTACATCTTCGGCGACACCGCGCTGCAGAACTGCTCCAAGTGGCACAACAGCGAGTTCCAGACGCTGCTTGACAGCCTCACCGAGACCTTCGACGCAGACGAGCAGGCCGCCATCCTTGGCGAGATGCAGGAGCTCATCTACAACGACATCCCCATCTGCACTCTTTTCTACGCCCCCAACTACACCGCGTACAGCAACAACCTCAACGGCCTGTATTGGGACAGCGATACTGCGTGCTACTACTCCGAGGCCTGGCTCAGCGAGTAAGGCTTTGATATAAGAAAAAAAGACGGGGCTGCCTATGGCAGCCCCGTTCCCAAAAGAGGAGATGAAACATGGGTACTTACATTGTTAAGAAGGTTATCAGCATAATCCCCCTGCTGCTGATAGTCAGTATTATAATGTTCCTCTTTATGAACCTGCTTCCCGGCAATGTTGTTGACAGCATACTCAGTGAAGGCGGAACTGTGGAGCAGCAGCAGAAGCTGATGGAGAAATACGGTCTCAACCTCCCCATATATGTCCAGTACTGGACCTGGCTCACCAATTTTGTGCGAGGCGACATGGGCGTATCACACTTCAGCGGTCAGGAGGTCAGCGACCGCCTGGCGGAGCGCTTCCCCGTGACGCTGGAGCTTATCCTGATCTCCATTATCATCGCCATTCTGGTTGGCGTGACGGTGGGCCTTCTCTGCGCAGTGAAGCGCAACAAGCCGACTGATTATGTGCTCAGTACCATCTCGATGGTCGGCGTCGCGATGCCTGCTTTCTGGCTCGGCATGCTGCTCATAATGCTGGTGTCGGTCAAGCTGCAGTGGCTTCCGGCCTCTGGCTTTGTCAAGTTCTCAGTCGACCCGATTGAAAACCTCAAGTCCATGATACTCCCCTCCATCACCCTTGGCCTCTCTCTGGCCGCGCCGATCGCGAGGCAGACCAGAAGCGCCATGCTCGACGCGCTCTCTCAGGACTACATCACAACGGCTTATTCGAAAGGTCTCAAAAACAAGCTGGTCTTCTGGAAGCACGCGCTGAGGAACGCACTTATCCCCGTCGTGACCTCCATCACCAACCAGATAAACGGACTCATAGGCGGCGCCTTTGTCGTTGAGACGGTCTTTCTCATCCCCGGCATGGGCAAGTCGATGGTGGACGCGATAAACCAGCGCGACAATCCGGTGGTCATGGGGCTGTCCATGGCGGTCGTCATCACGGTAGTGATCGTCAACCTAGTTGCGGACATCCTCAACGCCTACATCGACCCCAGGATCACTTTCTCGGAGCGATGAGGATATCAGCACAGATGTTTGGAGGAGTTTCGACGTGAACAGCAGAGAAAAAAAGCCCATGACCGAACGTCGCAGGAGAATTCAGAGATTCACCAAGAGAAAGACCGCCGTATTCGGCGGCGCGGTGTTCCTCATCATCGTGTTCCTCGCGATATTCGGGAATATGATATGTCCCTATGACCACGCAGCCATGGACACGGCCAATGCGCTCTCCGGCCCCAGCGCGTCCCACTGGTTCGGTACCGACATATTTGGCCGCGACGTGCTCAGCCGCGTGCTCTACGGTGCGCGCATCTCGATAGCTGTCAGCGTGCTTTCGGTGCTCGTGGCAGCGGTCATCGGTACGGTTATCGGTGTCATAGCCGGTTACAGCGGCAAGCTGGTTGACCAGGTGCTTTCCATGATAATAGACGCGATGTGCGCCTTCCCCACCATTCTGCTCGGCCTGGTCTTCGGCGCGATCATGGAAGGCGGCAGCATAATAAACGTTGTTCTGGCCATAGGCCTTGCGAGCACGCCCGCTTTTGCAAGGCTCACCCGAAGCATGACTCTCTCGCTCAGGAAGCGCGAGTATATAGACAGCGCTATCTGCGCGGGACTCAGCAAGTTCAAGATAATGCTCAAGCACATCATGCCCAACCTCATGTCCGTGCTCATCGTGCAGATTACCCTGTCCGCGGCGTCGGCGATAATAACCGAGGCCTCGCTCAGCTACATGGGCCTCGGCGTTGAGGCTCCGAACGCAAGCTGGGGCTCTCTGCTCAGAGAGGGCTATGACTACATCTCCATGGCGCCCTGGCTGAGCATCTTCCCCGGCATAGCCATAGTACTGACGGTCCTTGCGCTCAACTACTTCGGCGACGGCCTGCGCGACGCGCTGGACGTGAAGATCAAAGCAGACTGAAAAACAGGAGGCGGCAATGGACGACACTTTGATACAGGTCAAGAACCTGCAGATTTCATTCAAATACGACGGCGTGATGACCCCTGTTATAAGAGGTGTGTCGTTTGATATAAAGCGAGGCGAGACCCTCGGCATGGTCGGCGAATCCGGCTCCGGCAAAAGCGTGACTTCGCGCGAGATAATGCGGCTCATCGCCGCGCCCCCGGCGCGCATCGACAGCGGCGAGATCATATTCGAGGGCCGCGACATACTCAAGATGAGCGACGCGGAGCTGCGCAGCATACGCGGCAACCGGATATCGATGATATTCCAGGAGCCGATGACCTCCCTCAATCCCGTCTACACCTGCGGGAATCAGATAATGGAGGTCATACGCCTGCACAAGGGCGTGAGCAAGAAGGAAGCCCGGCAAATGGCCATAGACATACTTCGTGACGTGGGCGTGCAGTCGCCCGAGACGAGGGTGGACTGTTATCCTCACGAGCTCTCCGGCGGCATGCGCCAGCGCGTGATGATAGCCATGGCTCTGGCCTGCTCCCCCACCCTGCTCATCTCCGACGAGCCCACCACGGCTCTCGACCCGACGATACAGGCACAGATACTCCAGCTCATCAAGGACATGAAGAAAAAGCTGAATATGTCCGTGCTCTTCATCACCCACGACCTCGGCGTTGTAGCGCAGAACTGCGACAGGGTAGCCGTCATGTATGCCGGCAAGATAGTCGAGGTCGCCGAGGTCTGCGAGCTTTTCGACCACCCGGCGCACCCCTACACGCAGGGGCTGATAATGTCCATTCCCAAGATGAGCAGCGAGGTCGAGGAGCTCTACTCCATCGACGGCTCCATCCCCAGCTTCGGCGCGCTGCCCAGCGGCTGCGCCTTTGGTCCCAGGTGCCCCTACTTCACCGAGGCCTGCGCAAAGTCGGTGCCGGAGCTCAAAGACGTCGGAGACGGCCATCTCTGCGCCTGCCACAGGCGCAGCAGCGGCGCTCTGTGAGAGGAGGCGATGAGATGTCTGAACCAGTACTTGAAATCAAAAACCTCAAAAAGCACTTCCCCGTCAAAAAGGGCCTTTTCAAGCGCACGGTGGGCTACGTCAAGGCCGTCGACGGCGTGTCCTTCACAATAAACAAAGGCGAGACGCTCGGTCTCATCGGCGAATCCGGCTGCGGCAAGACGACGGTCGGCAAGCTCATCATGCAGCTCATCAAGCCCGATTCCGGCGAGATAATCATTGACGGCAAGCACGTCGGCTCGCTCAGCCGCCGGGAACTGCATGACGCTCGCCAGGGCTTCCAGATGGTGTTTCAGGACCCCTACGGCTCGCTCGACCCCACGAAGAGCATACTCTCCGTGCTTGCCGAGCCCATAAAGGAGTACAAGCTGCTGCCCAAGGAAAAGATCTACGACCGCGCCTGCGAGCTCATCAAGCAGGTCGGGCTGAACGAATACGACCTGCAGAAATACCCGCACGAGTTCTCCGGCGGTCAGAGGCAGAGAATCGTCGTCGCAAGGGCCCTCGCCATGCAGCCGAAGATCATCGTCTGCGACGAGCCGGTCTCGGCTCTCGACGTGTCCGTGCAGGCGCAGATACTCAATCTCCTGAAAAGGCTTCAGAAGGAGCTGGGGGTGTCCTTCCTGTTCATCGCACACGGCATGGCGGTGGTCAAGCACATCTCCGACCGTGCTGCGGTCATGTACCTCGGCAAGATAGTCGAGGTTGCGGATTCGGCAGAGCTTTTCGACAACTGCCGCCATCCGTACACCCAGGCGCTCATATCCTCCGTGCCCGACGCAAACCCGCATTTCCAGCGCGAGCGGATAATCCTAGAGGGCGAAGTGCCGAACCCCATTGACCCGCCCTCCGGCTGCCGCTTCCACACCAGGTGCAATCGCTGCATGGAGCGCTGCAAGCACGAGGAACCCGAACTCAGGGACATAGGGAACGGACACCAGGTGGCCTGTTTCCTGGAGCAGTAAAGCATTTTAATTATACCGGAGGCTAATTATGGGAAGAAGCGAAGACCTGATGCCCACTATCGACCGGGTGAGCATATTTGAGAAAAACGCCGAGTTTGAAGGCATGGATTTCGCGACGCGGGCGATTGAGGTCGGCAACTACACCGACCGCTCGTCTGTGCCGATATATGCCTCGGTCACCTCGGGCACGACCTATCAGCGCCACGGCGACCCCTCCAGGGATGCGCTTTGCAGCAACATAGCGTCCCTCGAAAACGCGAAGTACACGCTCGTCACCGCGAGCGGCGTTGCTTCCGTCACCCTGCCCATGCTGGCTCTGCTCAAGCACGGAGACAGGATAATCTGCCACAAGGACCTCTACATCTGGTCCTACTTCTTCGTCCGCGAGGACCTGCCCCGTCTGCTCGACGCCGATGTCGTAATGGTCGACATGACCGACACCGATGCTCTCGAAGCAGAGCTGAAAAAGGGCGGCGCCGCCCTCGTCGTAACGGAGACGGTGACGAACCCGATGCTGGACGTCATGGACCTCAAAAAGTGCAGCGAGCTGGCTCACAAATACGGGGCCAAGATCATGGTGGACAACACCTTTGCCTCGCCCTATCTCTGCCGTCCCATCGACTACGGCTGCGACATAGTCTGCGAGAGCGCCACTAAGTACATGAACGGCCACGGCGACACGCTCGGCGGCGCGATCAGCACCAACGACCACGAGATATACTACAAGCTCCAGCGCATGATGGGCGTGCTCGGTCCCTGCATCAGCCCCTTCAGCAGTTTTCTCATCTCCCGCGGGCTCCAGACGCTGCCAATAAGGATGGAAAAGCACTGCGACAATGCCGAGCGCCTTGTGGCCTATCTCGACACCAAGCCCTTTGTGAAGCAGCTCATCTACCCCGGTCTCGAGAGGCACCCCGGGCACGAGCTTGCCGGTAAGCAGCTCAAGCGCTACGGCGGCATGCTCTGCTTCCTGCTCGACACCGACCACGACACGCTCTTCAACGAATTTCTCCCCGAGCTCAAGCTCTTCAAGCACTGGGTCAGCCTCGGCGAAGCACATTCGCTCATCAGCCCGAAGGCCGAGGACAAAGAGAAGGGCATCCCCGCCGACCTCATCCGCGTTTCCGCCGGCCTGGAATGCGCAGACGACCTCATAGCAGATCTCGAGCGGGGCTTTAAAAAGATTTTCGGCTGAACCCTGTAAATACCACACAAATTTAATATACGCGCCCACATACCGGCGCGGAAAGGAACGCAGTTATGAGCAAGATCAGCGATATGACAAGGGAATCCTGGATAATGAGCACCTTCCCCGAGTGGGGCACCTGGCTCAATGAGGACATAGAGCGCGAGGAGGTCAAGCCCGGCACCGTAGCCATGTGGTGGCTCGGCTGCACCGGCATCTGGATGAAAACCCCCGCCGGCGCCAACATCACCATCGACCTCTGGTGCGGCAACGGCAAGCGCACCCACGGCGACGACAAGATGAAGGTCGGCCACCAGATGGCCAACATGTGCGGCGCCCGCAGGATGCAGCCCAATCTGCGCGCTGTCCCCTTCGTGTTTGACCCCTTCGGCTTCAAGAGCGTGGACGCCGTGCTCGCCACTCACTACCATCAGGACCATATGAGCGCCGAGTGGGCGGCTCACGTCATCAACAGCGGCATGACCACCGTCGACGAGAACGGTAAGGAGATCCCCGTCCCCTTCATTGGACCCAAGAAGTCCGTTGAGACCTGGATAAAGTGGGGCGTCCCCGCCGAGCGCTGCATCACCGTAAAGCCCGGCGACGTGGTCCGCGTCAAGGACATAGAGATCGTCTGCCTCGACTCCTTCGACCGCACCTGCCTCGTCACCACCGACTCCACCGGACCCGACCGTGAGGAGCTGACCGGCATCTGCCCGACCGACATGGACGAGAAGGCTGTCAACTACCTCCTCAAAACCCCCGGCGGCAACATATATCACTCCGGCGACAGCCACTACTCCATATACTTCGCCAAGCACGGCAAGGACCACAAGATAGACGTGGCCTTCGGCTCCTACGGCGAGAACCCCGTCGGCATGGCCGACAAGATGACCTCCTGCGACATTCTGCGCATGGCTGAGGCCCTCCGCTGCGAGGTCGTCATCCCCATCCACTACGATGTCTGGACCAACTTCATGGCCGATCCCGCCGAGATAAAGGTGCTCTGGGACATGAAGAAGGACCGCCTGGGTTACTCCTTCCACCCCTTCTTCTGGGAAGTCGGCGGAAAGTACGTCTACCCCACCGACAAGGACAAGATGGCGTATCACCACCGCAGGGGCTTCGAGGACTGCTTCGAGGCGCCGCAGAACATACCCTTCCGCTCCATGCTGTAAAGCGCCCGGAGGTAAAGTGTCATGGAAATCGAGAAAAAGGTCATCTCCGACCTGACGCTCTGCTACTGTGTGGCCCCGCTCAGGTACAAGGACATGCCCCACTTCCTGGTCGCCTCCGAGAAGGAGTATTCCTGCCTGCTCTTTGACGAGCACGGCAATGAGGTGGACGAGATCTGGAAGGGCCCCGGCGGCACCATGTCCGCCGTGCAGGTCCCCGGTTCCGACGGAGCCTTCCTTGCCACACATCGCTTCTACTCCCCCAACAACTCCAAGGAGGCCAGCATCATCCTCTGTCGCCCGTCGGATGACGGCTGGCAGGTCAGCACCGTTGCCGACCTGCCCTATGTCCACCGCTTCGACATACTCAAGCGCGGCGGCGTCAACTACCTGCTCGCCTGCTGCATAAAGAGCGACTACGAGTACAAGGACGACTGGCGCTTCCCCGGCATGACCTACGCCTGCGAACTGCCGGACGACCTGCTCTCCAAGCCTGAGGATTACCGCCTCCCGCTGGTGCTGCTCAAGGACAACATGCTCAAAAACCACGGCTATTCCAGGGACGTACACGACGGCGTAGAGACCGGCCTTGTCACCTGCGACAGCGGCGCTTTCCGCTTCACTCCCCCAGCCGAGCGCGGTGGCGAGTGGACCATCGAGACGCTCATGACCGACGCCGCAAGCGACGCCGTGATGGTGGACTTCGACGGCGACGGCGAAAAGGAGCTGCTCACGCTCAGCCCCTTCCACGGCGACACGCTCAGGATATACAAAAAGACCGGCGAAGAATATGTCCCCGTCTTTGAGTACGCCAAAAAGATTGAGTTTGCCCACGCGATATGCGGCTGCACCATATGCGGCCGGAACATGGCCATAATCGGTTACAGGAAGGGCGAGCGAGAGCTGCTCGCTGTGTACTGGAACGACGGGGAGTACGTTGTAGAGGTCCTTGACCGCGACGTCGGCCCGGCCAACGTGCTGCACAGCGTCGTGGACGGCCGGGACATCATCCTCTCGGCCAACCGGGAGACCAACGAAGTCGCATACTACACTGTAAACAGCCTTTGAGATACTGAGAGGAGTGTTTTGAGATGGCAAAGTATGATTTCATGAGCTTCGGCGAGCCCAACATCCGCATGTCTCCGCCGGAGCACGACCGTTTGGGCCAGACCGATGAGCTCAGGCTCGGCATAGCTGCGGCGGAGCTCAACTGCTGCGTAAACATTTCCAATCTCAGCGTGGAGAAGCTGCTCCCCACGATGAAAACGGCCTACGTCACCAAGCTGGTCGACAACTGGACGGGCAAGTACATCGTCAGCCGTGCCCAGATGTACGGTGTGGACATGTCCAACGTCGTCGTCGAGGAGTACGACAAGATAGGCCGTACCCGCAACGGTCTTGCGTTCATCGAGGTCGGCATCGGCCCGCGCCCGAGCTATCAGCTCTATGACCGCGGCCACACGGCCCTCAGCAAGATACAGCCCGGCGACATCGACTGGGAGAAGATACTCGACACCCGCTGGTTCCACTCCACCGGCATCGTCACCGCCCTCGGCGAGCACACCGCCACCGAGGTGCTCGCGGCCCTCAAAGCCGCCAAGAAGAACGGCGCCGTCACGAGCTATGACCTCAACTACCGCAGCACCCTCTGGGACCGCGAGACCGCCCGCGCCGCCGCCGAGTCGCTCATGCCCTACATTGACGTCATTCTCGGCAACGAGGAGGACTTCGACACCATGCTCGGCATCAAGGCCGACAACACCGACGAGAACTTCTCCTCCATCGACCCCATGAACTACAAGAAGGTCGCGGAAAAGGTAATGGAGAAGTACCCCCACGTCAAGGCCGTCGGCACCTCCCTGCGTGAGGTCAAGAGCGCGCTGCTGAACAACTGGCAGGGCTGCATGATGACGCGCGACGGCTTCTTTGTCTCCAGAAAGTACGAAAACATCGAGATAAACGACCGCGTGGGCGGCGGCGACAGCTTCGCGTCCGGACTCATATACAGCATGCTCCAGGGCTACGACGGCCAGCGCACCATCGACTTTGCAACCGCCTTCTCCGCGCTCTGCCACACCATCCGCAACGACTGGAACCTTGTCACCAGGCAGGAGGCCGAGGCCCTTGCGGCCGGAGGCAGCGCCCGCGTGAAGCGCTGAGCCCGTATCCGGAGGCGAGAACTCTATGTTTGGAGACCACCTTACGGGCATATACGAAAAGGCCTTTGACCCGTCTATTTCCTGGGAAGAGCGGCTGCTGCACGCGCGCGGTCTCGGCTTTGACTACGTCGAGATAAGCATAGACGAAAAGGATGAGAGGATAGAGCGGCTCTATAACTCCAGAGCCGCCCTCTCGGAGCTCAGGGCAGCCTGTGCCAACACGGGCATGCAGATAAAGTCCATGTGCCTGAGCGCGCACCGTCGCTTCCCCTTCGGCAGCTCTGACGCTGCGGTAAGGGCCAGGGCGCGCGACATCATGGACCGCGCCATCGACTTCTCCTGCGAGCTTGGCATCCGCGTCATACAGCTCGCGGGCTACGACGTATATTACGAGCCCTCGACACCGGAGTCGGTACGCGCATTCCGCGAAGGTATGCTCTGGGCGGCGGGCAGGGCCGAGCGCAGCCAGGTCATGCTGGCTATGGAGATAATGGACACGCCGTTTATGAACTCCATAACCAAGCACATGGGCTATGAGTCGATGATCCGCTCACCTTGGTACAAGGTCTACCCTGACCTCGGCAACCTCAGCGCCTGGGGTGAGAACGACCCTGCGCAGGAGCTCGCCCGCGGCATGGGCAGCATCGTGGCCATCCATCTAAAGGACACCATTGCCGTCACGGACAGCTGCGAGGGGAAATTCAAATGCGTGCCCTTCGGCAGTGGCTGCGTGGACTTCACGGCGCGCTTCGCCGAGCTCGAACGGCTCGGCTACAAGGGGCCCTACATGATAGAGATGTGGCATTCCGAGGGCACGAGCGACGTCGAGGAGATCGCCTCAGCCGCAAAGTGGCTGCAGGAGCGCTACGCCGAGGCGATAAAATCGCTGGGAGGTTCGTCTGATGCTTGAAAAACTCAAAGAAGAAGTGTGTTCGGCCAATTTGAAGCTGGTCGAATACGGTCTTGTAATAATGACCTGGGGAAATGTGTCCGCCATCTCGGAGGATGGCAGGTTCGTGGTCATAAAGCCGAGCGGAGTCGACTATTCCGTCATGGAACCCGGTATGATGACCGTTGTCGATATGGACGGCAACATAGTGGAGGGAGAGCTGAGGCCGTCCTCCGATCTGCCCACGCACCTGGAGCTCTACCGCAGCTTCAGTGGCGTCAGGAGCGTGGTACATACGCACTCGCTCTGGGCCACGTCTCTGGCGCAGGCTGAGCGCGATCTGCCCTGCTACGGCACCACGCACGCGGACACCTTCCACGGCAGCGTTCCCTGCACCCGCGCGCTCACTCAGCAGGAGATAGACGGCGAGTACGAGCTCAACACGGGCAAGGTCATCGTCGAGACCTTCCGCGAACGCGGTCTCGACCCCCTGGCCGTCCCCGGCGTCCTGGTCTGCAAGCATGGGCCCTTCACCTGGGGCGGCAGCGCCGAAAAGTCCGTTGAAAACGCGCTGGTGCTGGAAACCACGGCCCACATGGCCTTTGTGACCAGCGGCTTCTGCCCCGGAGTCAACCCCGCGCCCGCCGGGCTTCAGGACAAGCACTACTTTAGAAAACACGGCGCCAACGCCTACTACGGTCAGGGCAGCCGAACCTGATGACAAAGAGCACCGCCTGTGCCTGCGCACTGGCGGTGTTTCTCTTTTTAAAAATACCCTTGTCATTTTCGCGGGATTATAATAAATTATGCTTATCTATACCTATCGACAGGAGCAGGAATGAAAACGCCGCCTGAATATGTGCTCAATATACTGCGTACCCTCGGCTCGGCCGGTCATGAGGCCGTACTGGCCGGGGGCTGTGTGCGTGACAGCCTGCTCGGGAGGCGGCCCTCAGACTGGGACGTCGCCTCCTCCGCGATGCCGGAGGAGGTACTCGCGCTGTTCCCCCGCTGCGTGCCGACGGGCATAAAGCACGGCACCGTGACCGTCCTCTCACACGGCGGCAAGGTAGAGGTAACGACCTTCCGCGCCGAGGGCGCCTACTCCGACCACCGCAGGCCCGACAGCGTTGCCTTCGGCTGTCCGCTCGAGGCCGACCTCGCGCGAAGGGACCTCACCGTCAACGCCATGGCCATGGACGCCGCCGGGCGATTGACCGACCCCTTCGGAGGCCGTGCCGACCTGGAACGCGGTCTGCTCCGCTGCGTGGGCGAGCCGGAGCGTCGCTTTGACGAGGACGCACTGCGCATGCTTCGCACCCTCCGCTTCTCGGCCCAGCTTGGCTTTGACATTGAACCGCGCACGCTTGAGGCCATACGTGCCCTCGCGCCCCTGGCTGCCTCGCTCTCCGCCGAGCGTGTGCGGGACGAGCTGGTCAAAACTCTCCGCAGTCCCCGGCCGGACGCGGTCTGGTCCCTTGTGGACTTCCGCCTGCTCGACGCCTACCTCGCACCCGGCGATGCCGCGGCGGAACGCTGCCCGCTCGCGCCGCTGCCGATATATGCCCGCCCGGCGCGCTTTTGTCTCGCGCTGGAGCGCGGCGGGTATATTATGTCTACCTCTACTCTGCTCACAGCGCTCCGCTTTGACAGCGCCACGGTGCGCACCACATCTGCCGCTGTGGAGGTGCTCAAGTCCGGCCTCCGCGACTGGAAGCGGATGCTGCGCGACTACGGAGAAGCCGCCGTACTGGCAGCACACCCCAAAAGCCGTGCACTGAGGGAAGTTTTGCGCTCCGGCGAGTGCTGGACGCTCTCCGGTCTCGCCATAGGCGGCGCAGAGCTGATGCGGCTCGGCTACTCCGGCCCTGAGCTCGGCCGCGAGCTTGACCGGCTGCTTGATCACGTCATAGATTGCCCTTTCGACAACAGGGCTGATATATTATGTAAACTTGCGCAGAGAAAGGTTATGGGATAATGGATAACTGGGAAACACTCAAAAATGAATGTCTAAACTGCAGGCGCTGCGGACTGTGCGAAACGCGGCACCACGTCGTGTTCGGCGTCGGGCCACAGGATGCCGAGGTACTGTTCATCGGCGAAGGCCCCGGCGAGCAGGAGGATCTGAAGGGCGAGCCCTTTGTCGGCCGCGGCGGCAAGCTGCTTGACGACATGCTCGAGCTCATTGACCTCAACCGCACAAAGATATACATCGGCAACATGGTGAAGTGCCGCCCGCCCAAGAACCGCGACCCGCTGGAGACGGAGCAGATGGCCTGCGCCGAGTGGCTCCAGAGGCAGATAGCTCTGCTTCAGCCGAAGATAATTGTCTGCCTTGGCCGCATATCCGCAATGAAGTTCATCAAGCCGGACTTCCGCATCACGAAGGAGCACGGCCAGTGGTTCGACATCGACGGCAGACGCGTCATGGCGCTCTATCATCCCGCGGCGCTGCTGCGCGACCCGAACAAGCGGCCCGAGACCTTTGACGACCTCAAGCGGCTCCAGGCCGAGATACGCTCCATCTGCGAGCACACATATTGATACAGAAAGGCAAAGTTTTATGCTGCATTTCCGCAAGCTCTCCATCACCGACAGGGACTGGACTGAGCCGTTCATCCGGGCCGAGAATTCCCGCTCGGCTGACTACAATTTCGGGAACATCTACATGTGGGACGGAGCCTTCCGCCAGCATCTGGCCTCGGTCGACGGGCGGCTGCTGACCAAGCTCCGCTACGAGGACATGCCCTTTTTCGCCTTCCCCATCGGCTCCGGCGACGTGAAGCCCTCCATCGAGGCGCTGACCGAGTTTGCCGCGCACCGGGGCTATCCCCTCGCTATCCGCGGCATCACCGAGGAACACCGCGCGCTGCTTGAGGCAGCTTACCCGGGCCGTTTCCGCTTCTTCGAGGACCGCGACTGCTACGACTATGTCTACTCCATAGAAAAGCTCTCCACCTTCTCAGGCAAGAAGCTCCACGGCAAGCGCAATTTCTGCAACCGCTTCGAAAAGGAGCACTCCTGGGAGTTCAAGCGCCTGACGCCGGAGCTGATGCCCTGGTGCATGGGTATGCTCGGCGAGTGGCAGGGCGGCTATGAGGCCCCGCCAGAGGGCCTGGACGACGAGCACGCGGCCATCGTGCGCGGCTTCATGCGTTGGAAGGAGCTCGGTCTCGAGGGCGGCGTCCTCTTTGCCGACGGCAAGCTCGTCGGCTTCACGGTGGGCGAGGTCATCTCGACCGACACCTTTGACGTGCACTTTGAAAAGGCCTTCGCCTCCATGCCGGGCGCGTATCCGATGGTCTGCCGCGAGTTTTCGAGGCAGATAATGGCCGACCACCCGAACATCGTCTACCTCAACCGCGAGGACGACATGGGCCATGAGAACCTGCGCTCCGCCAAGCAGGAGTACTACCCGGAGTTCCTGCTCACGAAGTACACGGCGAGGGAGGCCAAGGATGTCTGAGCTCAGCTTCCGCCTCTCGCGTGAAGGCGATATTCCCGCTCTCCAACGGCTCTGGTCTGAGGTTTTCGGCGACGGCGAGGAGCTCACGGGCGAGTTCTTCCGCCTGCTGTGGCGGCCCGAGTACTGCCGTGTGGCTGAGGACGGTGGAAGAATTGCCGCGATGGGCTTTTGCATCCCCGGTGCGACCGCACGGGGCGCACGCTGCTCGTATATCTACGCGATGGCAACGTCGGAGCCGTACCGCGGCCTAGGTGCGGCACAGACAATAGGGCTGGGGCTCATACGCGATGCCTTTGACATGGGCGCCGACCTCGTGGCAACGCTCCCCGCAGAGGAGAGCCTCTGCCGCTGGTACGAATCGCGTCTCGGCATGGCGCCGCTCTTTCGCAAGGGCGGCGAGGGCGTCGAGTTCCCGGAAAGCTGGCACGAATTTGCCGCCGTCTGCGGCGCACACGAGGAGAACACGCCCGATATGCTCTGGGCCGTTCCCCGCCCCGGTTTTGACCCATCCGGTCTCGCAGGGCTAGGCTGGGAGTGTACGTTCGACTGATATAAGCCCAAGTGTCTGAAAGTTTCGCTCTCCTTTGATCATTAAGATCAGAAAGGAGGTCCAAGGGGGAAGCCCTATCAAGGGGTTTCCCCCTTTCTTTGCTTATTCACGCAACGTCGCGGGCGTTTTTGGTGTCTATAAAGTTGAAGGGCCTTTCAACAGGAGGACAGTCTATGGACGACGAGAGGATAATCGAGCTGTTTTGGTCACGCGACGAGGGCGCGGTCCCGGCGGCACAGGAAAAATACGGCGCATATTGCCGCGCCGTAGCGCTCGGCATACTCGGCGACGCACGGGACGCCGAGGAGTGCGTCAACGACGCGCTCTACCGGCTCTGGAACGCCATCCCACCCGAGCAGCCGCGCAGTCTCCGCGCCTTCGTGGGACGCATAACGCGCAACCTTGCCATAAACACACTGCGCGACGCAAGCCGCAAGAAGCGCGGCGGAGGTGAAGCCGAGCTTGTCTTTGACGAACTCGCCGACTGCCTTGCGTCGGACACGACGCCGGAACGCGCCGTTGAGGACGCTCAGATAACGGAGTGCATCGACCGCTGGCTCGCCTCGCTCAGGACCGAGCAGCGTGTCGCCTTCGTGCGCCGCTACTGGTATCTCGACAGCGTCCCCGCTCTCGCCGCGCGCATGGGCTGGACCCAGTCAAAAACCGCCTCGCTGCTCATGAGGCTCCGCGCCTCGCTGAGAGAGGCGCTCATTTCGGAGGGCATCAGCATATGAAAAACGACAGACTTTCCCGCTGTCTCAGCGATATAGACGACAAGTACATCGACGAGGCCGCAGACTACAAAAAGAAAAGCCGCAAGCGCGGCGTATACTACCTTGCCGCCGCGCTTGCAGCCTGTATTCTGATTGTTGCCGCGGTACAGATACGACCGTCGGGCATCGCAGAGCCGGGGTTCGTCACCGAATCTCCGGCCGCCGCACCTGCGTCATCTGCCGACGGTGTATTCATCCCGGCCATAGAGCTTCTGGAGCCCATGGATGGTGTCGCCATGGACATGATAGCCTGCGTCGTCTACGACAGCGCGGTCTACACCCAGGGCGAGTGGCTCGACGACGCCTCCGCACTGCTGGGCGAATACCTGGGTCACGCGACGGGCAGCATCGACGAGTGGTCGGACGAATCCGAATACGTCGAGTTCGCGGGCACCATGTCAGGAGAGCTTTACACCGTCGTCGGCTACGACCCCGACTTCCGCATCTGCTGTCTCTTTGACGACGGCTCAGCCATGCTGCTGGAGCGTTTGAACGGCATCACACTTGGCACCGGTGCCGACCTTTTCGACCAGCGCCTGCATCTGCCGGAGCACTGGGAAACCGTAACCTACCTCACGCACGAGGACTGGAACAGCTCCGAATACGACTTCAGACAGCTCGGGCTTCCTGAGGACACGATCTCCGGCTTCCTCGACGAGCTCTGTGCCGGAGAATTCGTGTACACCTGGGAGACGAACCGGAGCATCTACGACAGCGATGTGCAGGGCCACCTGTACTTTTCAATGTCCGACGGCACCACGGTCGAGCTCCGGCTCATTGAAGGCGGCTATGTGGGCTATCAGAACCTGGGCTGGTATTTCGTGAAAATGCCCGGCGAGCTATTTGACGCCGTGCTCGCAGCCTGTCAGTAAATCAGGTATTCTGCACCTTTTTCTTTCTTCTGAGCGTAAGCGCCGTCGTAAGAGGGCGCTTTTCGCTTTTGCACTCGAAAAAGGCCACGACTGAGAACACCACGGCGCCGACGAAGTTTACAAAGAGGTCCTCCATCGTGTCGTACAGTCCTATATCCAGGAAGCCGCCCAGTCCCAACGGAATATCGCCTGAGCCTGTTACAAGGATGACGTCCTGTATGTCCTTGACGGTTATTGAAATATTGCTGTTGGTCGGGTCCAGGCTGACGGACGAGATCTGGTTGACTATCGTATCCTTCTGCATGTCAAGCAGGAATAGCTTATCGGCGGAGAGCTCAATAAACTCCCAGAGCACGCCGATGGTCATCGAAAAACAGAAGGCGGTTATCGCCAGGTAGCCCGGCGAGAGCTGCACCTTCACGTTGTCGCTGCGATTGAGCAGGTCTACGAGGGAAAAGCCCACGGCGGCCCAGAGAAAGCCCGAGGAGGTGTGCAGTATCGTATCCCAGTTGGAGTACTTGATGAAGTAAGCCTGAAGCTCACCCAGTATCTCCGCTGCAAATACAAAAACGAAGATTATAACCTCGAGCGCGGTCGGGATGTCTATGTTCAGCTTATCCTCCACCAGCTGAGGCAGGGTATAGATGACAAGCACCAGCAGGCAGACGAAAGCGCTCTCAATATCGACGCGGAGGATACAGCGGATGAGGATAAGTATCACGATGAAGCGCAGGACGATATAGGTCCAGAACGCGGCCGGCTCCTCCTTCCTCTTTCGGCGCAGGGCCTCGCGCTTGGACTCTCTGCCCTCAGAGAGCTTTTTCTTCATTTTGCTTCCCCTTTCTCTTTTTCCTGAGCCTCAACACAAACCAGGCCGCAGCTATGCAAGCCAGGTCCACCCCCAGGCATATCATGACCGGCGTGCTCGTCGGGTCGAGGTCATTGCCAAGCACAGTGTAGAGCACCATCGTCGGAAGTATTCCAATAAAGCTGCTGGCCAGGTACTGCCAGAAATTCATCCCCAGCGCGCCGAAAAACAGGCCAAGAATGTCGTTAGACAGGTTGGTCACGCGCAAAACAAGCGAGACGAGGAAGAGATTGTCGCGGTTGTCCTCGTATACCTCGCCCAGGCGTTTATACTTATTCAGCAGCTTGCGCGCCGCGTCGCCGCCCGAGGCTCGTCCGGTGAAATACGGCACGCTTATGCAGATGACGGAACCGAGAGCATTCACGATGAGCGATAGCGGCGGTTCGAATACGATACCCACCGCTGTGGCCACGACGCCGTAGAGCACGAACACCGTCTGGCTCTTTACCGCATATGCAGCGAGCGCGACCAGAACGGCGACAAAGGTGTTCTTCGGCGCATAGCTGGTAAGCATTTCGACCGTAACGCCGTCGCCCGCGAGCATCAGGACAGCAGCTCCGGCCACGAGACAGAGCATTATTATGATGGGAATGTACTTTTTGAGCTTCATTCAACGCACCCATACAACGTTTTTTATATTTTAACAGAAGCCGGGAAATAATGCAACACGCGGCGGAGTATGTGGCCGTTTTCGTGCATGTCGATGTTTTTATTCGGCATTTCAGCTATTTTCAGGGCCGGAAGGAAAACTATTCGTCCAAAAGATAAAACAAACCTGCGCATAGTCAGCAACTACACGCAGGTCTTGTCATCTTTGGAGGCGCCATCCGGATTTGAACCGGAGAATCGGGGATTTGCAGTCCCCTGCCTTACCACTTGGCTATGGCGCCAGGTATTTTATTATGGGTTCCGGCGAAACTATTAAAGTCTCGCCGGAACTTGGAGCGGGCAACGAGGCTCGAACTCGCTACCTCCACCTTGGCAAGGTGGCGCTCTACCGGATGAGCTATGCCCGCAAATGGTGCCTCAGGCCAGAGTCGAACTGGCGACACACGGATTTTCAGTCCGTTGCTCTACCAACTGAGCTACCGAGGCATATTTTGTTACCGCCGCCGAAAGGATTGCTGGTGGGAACAACTGGACTCGAACCAGTGACCCCTTGCTTGTAAGGCAAGTGCTCTAACCGGCTGAGCTATGCTCCCGGATAAGCGGCTTTGTCATTATACTAAACACCCCCTCTATTGTCAATATCTTTTTCAAAAATTTTTTCCCTTTGCTATTTCTCTCAATTCTTCGGGCGAAAAACTGTAAACCTTGTCGCAAAACTGACAACTGACCTCGGTATTCTCGCCTGTGGCGGCCATATCCTCCAGCTCCTCCGCGCCACAGCTCTCCAGCGCCGCAGCAACGCGCTCACGGCTGCACGAGCAGCGATACTCCACCGGCACACGCATGACGGTGTCATACTCCATGCCCTTGAGCACCTGTGCAGGCACGGCGTCCAGACCGTCCTCGTCGAGCACGGTAGTCAGCTGATCCATTACAAAGATATTGTCCTCCAGCTTCGTTATGAGCTCCTCCGGCGCGCCGGGCATGAGCTGCACTATGAAGCCGCCCGCCGCCTTTATAGTCCTGTCCGTGTCCACCAGGACGCCCAGGCCCACCGCGGAGGGTATCTGCTCGCTTTCGACCATGTACTGGGCCAGGTCCTCGGCTATCTCGCCCGTCACGAGCTCCGTGGAGCCCACGTACGGCTCCTTGAGCCCTATGTCGCGGCTCACCGTCAGCATGCCGTTGGTGCCGACAAGGCCGCCCACATCCAGCTTGCCGTCCTTCCTGAGCGGCAGGTCGGCGTGGGGCTCCGTCACATAGCCGCGGACATTGCCGTTGCAGTCAGACACGGCGATGACGCTACCAACAGGGCCGCCGCCGTTGACACGTATGGTCAGCGAGGCGTCCTCCTCCTTCATCAGCTCGCCGAGCATGGAGGCGCCGCAGAGCGTCCTGCCCAGCGCGGCCGATGCCGTGGGCGAAAGGTCGTGTATTTCCCGGGCACGCTCCACCGTATTCCTCGCGCTCACAGCGGATATCTTCACAAAACCGTCCTTAGTAACGGCCCTTATAATCTCATCCATCTTAAAGTCAATCTCCTCTCACAGCAGTGAAAAAGACGCGCTCCGCGCCGCCCATCGGACCATCCGTGCGCGTTTCGACACTCACGAATCCGGCCTGCCTCAGCAGCGAGGCGACAGCCTCCGGCTCGTGGGCGTATTCTATGTGCTCCTCCGTCTCGCGCCGCCAGACGCGGCCCTCACGGGAAAAAATGTCCATGCCGTAATACAGCGCCCCGTCCTCAAAGCGGCCGCGCCAGACGCAGAAGAGGTCCTCCCTCTCGTCCACCGAGACGCTGCCGTCCATCCCGCGCAGAAACTCCGGCGTCCGCAAATCGAACACCAGCAGCCCGCCAGGGCGGACAAAGAGATGCAGCCTCCGGAAAACCTCCGGCAAGTCCGAAAACGGGACATAACTCAGACTGTCGAGCGAGGAATATGCCGCGTCCACTGTGCCGTAGAGGTCGAGCTCCTGCGCACTCTGGTTGATAAAGAGGGGCATTTTGCCCGCAGAAAGCGCGGACGCCTTATCACGCGCGGACATAAGCATGTCCGCGGAGGCGTCCGCCGCTATCATATCATAGCCCCGCTCCGCCATAAGGCAGGCAAGCGTGCCCGTGCCGCAGCACAAATCGAGCAGCAGCTTTGTCTCGCCGCCATGCGCGGCGAACAGGCGCTCATAGTAGTCCGCAAAGGCCTCATACGGCACGTCGCGCGTCAGCTCGTCATACCGCCCGGCTAGGGCCGAATACGCCGTCATTTGATTTGCAGCTTTCCTTCGGCCTTGAGGCGCTCAAAGGCTACGGAGTAGCCGTCTGAGCCGTACTGCAGGCTGCGGTTCACGCGCGAGATGGTCGCACTCGAAGCCCCGGTGCGCTCCAGGATGTCGTTATATATCATACCCTGGCTGAGATACACCGCAACCTGATAGCGCTGCTCCATGGCCTGGAGCTCAGTCACTGTGCACAGGTCGTCAAAAAATCGCTTGCACTCGTCAACGGTCTTGAGCGTCAAAATGGCCTCATACATTTCGTCGCTCCTGGGTTTTTTGTTCTGTTTATTCATACAGCACCTCACACATGCTTCATTTGCTATATTGCTTTCATATTTTATAACCTTAACGCGTAAAAGTAAAGAGGCTTTACAATGATTTGACGAAAAATTCATAATTTGCCCGCGCGAAAGATTTTTATTGTCACGGGGGCGCTTTTGATATAAAATGAATTTGAATAAAGCGCGCATACTCTGAAAGGAGGTTAACGCCTTATGCTGGACTTCATCGTCAACAACATGAGTATCGTCTGGGTCATTATAATGATCGTGTTTCTTGCAGTCGAGGCGGCAACCGCAGGGCTGACCTGCATCTGGTTTGCCATAGGCTCTCTGGCCGCGCTGATAGCGGCGCTTTTCGACGCGCAGATATGGCTGCAAATCGTATGGTTCCTGGTCATTTCCTTTGTGACCTTGTATTTCACCCGCCCGCTCGTCAAAAAATATGTGAACTCCCGCAGCCAGCCCACCAATGCCGACATGGTCATCGGCAAGGAGGCACTCGTCACCGAGGACATAGACAATGTCGAGGCAACCGGCGCGGTATCAGTCGGCGGAAAGGTATGGACAGCGTGCTCGGACACGGGCGTGTCAATAAAATCCGGCACCGTTGTAAACGTCCTGCGCATTGAGGGCGTAAAACTCATCGTAGAGCCCACTCTCCCACGGCAATAAGCTCTTAAAGCTCAAAAAAGAGGAGGAGTATCCATGCTGCCCTACATCATTATCGGTATCGTCGCGCTCATTATCATCATCATTCTGGTACGCTGCATCCGCGTCGTACAGCAGGCCAAGGCCTACGTCATCGAGCGGCTCGGCGCGTACAAGACCACCTGGAACGTCGGTCTGCATTTCAAGCTGCCCTTCATCGAGCGCGTGGCCAAGGTCGTCTCGCTCAAGGAGCAGGTCGCGGACTTCCCGCCCCAGCCCGTCATCACCGAGGACAACGTCACGATGCAGATAGACACGGTCGTCTATTTCCAGATCACCGACCCCAAGCTCTACACCTACGGCATTGAGCGCCCCATCGTCGCCATCGAGAATCTCTCGGCCACCACACTGCGAAATATCATCGGCGACCTTGAGCTGGACCAGTGTCTCACGAGCCGCGATGTCATCAACACCAAGATGCGCGCCATTCTTGACGAGGCCACCGACCCCTGGGGCATCAAGGTGAACCGCGTCGAGCTCAAAAACATCCTTCCCCCGCGCGAGATACAAAACGCGATGGAGAAGCAGATGAAGGCCGAGCGCGAGCGCCGCGAGGCCATACTCCGCGCCGAAGGCGAGAAGAAGTCCGCCATTCTCACCGCCGAGGGCGAGAAGGAAGCGGCCATACTCCGCGCCGATGCGAAGAAGCAGGCCCAGATACTCGAGGCACAGGGCGAAGCCGAGGCCATCCTCACCGTCCAGAAAGCCACTGCCGAGGGCATCAAGCTCATCAACGAGTCCGCGCCGACCGATCCGGTCATCAAGATCAAGGCTCTCGAGGCTTTCACCGCCGCCGCCAACGGCCGTGCGACGAAGATCATCATTCCCTCCGAGATACAGGGCCTTGCCGGTCTCGCAGAAGGCATAGTCGAGTCCGTCAAAGCGCCCGAGAAGCCCGCTCCCAGTCCGGCCGCCAAATAAGCGCCGGTTTTACAAAACAAATAAAAACTATCAGCGCCGGTGCGGTTTACGTACCGGCGCAGCGTTGGGGTGACACAAATGCTGTATTCAGAAAAGGTTCGCGTTTTTCTCACAAGGCACGGCATGGAGCCGGAGCGCATAGACTTCGGCGAGACCACTGCAGCCTTCATCGGCGAGATGGAGCTGGGACTGCGTGGGCGAGAGAGCTCACTCAGGATGATACCCACTTATCTCACTGCCGACGGCTCGCTGCCCTTTGGGGAGCCCGCCGTGGTTATCGATGCCGGCGGCACGAACTTCCGCACCGCACTGGTTAGCTTCACGGAGGCGGGTCCGATCATCGACTCGCTGAACGTCTGCGCCATGCCCGGTACCGACGGGGCCGTCGCCTGGGAGGATTTCATAGCCTTTGCAGCTGACCATATTGCCCCTCTGCTCGACAGGGCGTCGAAGGTCGGCTTCTGCTTCTCCTACCCCACAGAGGAGACGCCGGAGCGCGACGGCTACGTCCTCAGCCTGACGAAGCAGGTGCAGCTCACGGGCTTTGAAGGCAGGCTCATCTGCGCCGACCTCGCCGCAGAGCTGGCAAAGCGCGGTATAAGCGGCAAGAGCTTTGTGCTCTTGAACGACACGCCTGCCGTACTGCTCTCCGGGGCTTCCTACGCCGCTGAGCAGGGCTGCGACGGGCTGATGGGCCTCATCTCCGGCACGGGCACAAACACCTGCTGCGTACTGCCGGACGAGTCCATCAAAAAGCCTCACGGAGCCTTTTCCGGCAGCATGCTCGTGAACCTCGAGTCCGGCAACTTCAACGTATTGCCGCGCGGCGATTACGACGTTGAGCTCGACAACGCCACGCTTGACCCCGGCGTATACCGCCATGAGAAGATGACCTCAGGCGCCTATCTGGGCGAGCTCTGCCGGCTCACGCTCCGCGGCGCCGCCGCAGAAGGGCTCTTTTCAGAGGAGGCCGCCGCAAAGATACTCTCGCTCGAAGAGCTGAACTCGGCCGAGGCCGACGCCATGGCCTGCGGCGGCGGGGACATGTTCACGGGCGAGGACGCCGCCACGGCGTCGGAGCTCTGCAACGCCATATTCGTGCGCTCGGCGCGCTGCGTCTGTGCCAACATTGCGTCCATACTCGTGCTAACCGACCGCGGCTCCGATCCTGAGCACCCTGCCTGCGTCTGCGCCGACGGCTCAGTTATCCGCAAGAGCCGCGCCTTCCGTGAGGCACTCGATGAATTCATGCAGAGCTTTATCACCGATGGTCTGGGCCGCTACGCGGTCATCTGGTCGACCGAGAACGCCACCATGCTCGGCTCGGCAGCCGCCGCGCTGCTGAACGGCTGAAAAGGATACATACACATCAGGAGGAACTACAATGTCGCTTGAACTCGGAATCAAAGGCAGCTCCAGCTGCACAGTCACTCAAGATCTCACCGCCAAGGCCCTGCGTTCCGGCGGGCTTGACGTGTTCGCCACACCCATCATGATAGCGCTCATGGAAGAGGCCTCTCTGGTCTCCGTGCGCCCCTACCTCGAGCCGGGTATGGACACCGTCGGCACCCACCTCGACGTCTCCCACCTCTCCCCCACCCCCGTAGGCATGAAGGTCACGGCTGAGAGCGAGCTTGTCGAGATAGACCGCCGCCGCCTCGTCTTTGCCGTCAAGGCTTACGACGAGTCTGGCCTCATCGGCGAAGGCACGCACGAGCGCTTCATCGTCGATATGGACAAGTTCACCGCAAAGTGCGAGGCTAAGCTGGCGAAGTAAATCCACAAAAGCAAAAGGCCCGTCCCACGTGGGACGGGCCTTTTTTATTTCACTTTCTCGGCCAATGCCTTATCGGGGGCGGCCATGATGGTCTCGTAGTTCGTGTAGATGACCTTGCCGGGGAGGGCGCCGGAGGGTTTTTTGACGTTGCGGGCCATGGTGTAGTCGACCGGCACCTTGCCGCTCTCGCGCGCCTGGGAGAAGTACGCCGCGAGGGACGCCGCCTCCTCGATGGTCCGGTCATCCGGGCGCGTATCCTCGGCGCGGATGATGACGTGGGAGCCGTGCACCTTCTGGACGTGCAGCCAGATATCCGTCCGTCGCGCGGTCTTGAGCGTCAGCTCGTCATTCTGCGCGTTGGAGCGGCCTATGAGTATCTCGTAGCCCGTGGAGGAGACACAGCGCATTGGGCCGAGCGGCTTTATCTTCCGCTCCTTGCCGCCCTTCGGCGCGCGCAGCACGCCTGCCGCCGTGAGCTCGCGGCGTATCTCAGCGACCTCCTTCTCGCTCGAGACGCGGCTGAGGCTGTCGAGCGTGCTCTCGAGGTAGTCTAACATGGCCTCTCCCTCTGCTATGAGCTTTGTGAGGTGTTGCTCCGCAGCGGCTGCCTTTTTATATTCCTTATAGGCCGCTGCTGCGTTCTGCTGCGGCGTTTTCATGGGGTCGAGCGCTATCTCCACCGTCGGGCAGCCCTCGGCGTAATAGTCCTCGCACACGAGCTTCCGCGCGCCCTTTTCCGCGCGCCACAGGTTCGCGGTTATGAGGTCGCCGCGCTTCCTCAGCGTCTCTCTGTCCGCAGTTTTGGCAAGTTCCGTGCGCTGCTGTGAGAGCTTTCGTGCCTGGCGGTCCCGCAATGTCTTGACCGTCTTGGTCGTGTCGTGCGATACACGGCGCATGCGCTCCGCGCGCTCGCGGCCGGAATAGAACTCGTCGAGCAGGTCGGAAAAGCTCCCCCGCGGCTCACACTTCATCGCGGCGCCGTACTGCGTTATGCGCATGAAGGAGAAGTCCCGCGGCTCGCCATCCTCGGTGAGCATATAGGGCGTCAGCTCCCCGGCCTGGACGCTCTCGGCAAAGGCGTCCGCCGCGGCGGCGAGGTCGCCGCCCTCCCCCGCGCGGTGAGCAATCTCGCGCGCAATGAGCGGCGAGAGGCCCGAGAAGGCGTCCTGGAGGCGTTTGTCGCCCGGTTTGTCGTCTGGGGTGTTCTCTATCGCCGCGCGGCGCTCGGAGGCGCTCAGGACGAGCAGATTAGGCTTGGCGGGCTTTGGCGGCAGGCGGTAGAGCATGCCAGGCAGCAGCCGCCGGTAGGCGTCCTCCCCGAAGTCCGCGCGGCGCAGGCAATCTATTATGACGCCGTCCGCGTCCGCGAGGATGAGGTTAGATGAGCGGCCCATCAGCTCCGCGATGAGGCTTTTTTTCGTCTCCACGCCCAGCTCGTCCCGGGCGGTGAGCTCGAGGACGGCCATGCGCTC
>OLZO01000296.1_pt1 | contig 33832 bp, 35 predicted proteins | sample 1644431 | NCBI WGS metagenome assembly OLZO01 (sample SAMEA103958145, study PRJEB25191) | human gut metagenome | biome: human-associated habitat [ENVO:00009003]; feature: intestine environment [ENVO:2100002]; material: feces | place: Germany | collected 2013/2015
GGTCGCTGATCATTGCGATAAATTCCGAATTGGTTGGCTTCCCGCGCGTATTGTGGATGGTATAGCCGAAATAGCTGTTGAGAATATCGACGTCTCCGCGATCCCATGCAACCTCGATCGCATGGCGAATGGCGCGTTCTACGCGGGAGCTGGTCGTGTCGTATTTCTTTGCAACACTTGGATAGAGCTGCTTCGTCACCGCATTGATAATTTCCGGTGTTTCAATTGCCATGATAATGGAGTCACGCAGGTAATGGTATCCTTTGATGTGGGCGGGAACGCCGATCTCGTGGATGATATCGGTGACCATCGCCTCAAGGCTGGGCTCGCTGTGAGGGGGAGCGACGGGCATGCGCCCGGACTGGGGCCGGCGCGCAGAGGTGAGCTGCCTCACGTTAGAGAGCACCGAGACCGCGTCACAGGGCTTGGGCATGAAGTAGCATACGCCCAGCTCGGAGCATTCGGCAATGACCCTTTCATTCCAGAAGCCGGAGATGACGACGCAGCGCGTACCGGGGCTTACCTCGGCGACGCGGCGCAGCAGACTGAGCCCGTCCAGCTTGGGCAGCATCAGTTCGGTGAGCAGTACGTCGGGTCTCAGGCTGGAGACAAGGGAGAGAGCTTCCTCGCCGTCACCTGTGGTTCCAGCAAGCTCCATGCCCTCATCTTCGTCGATGTGCGATGCCAGCAAATTCCTCAGATCTTCTCCAGGCTCCGCAATAAGAACGCGCGTTTTGGTTTCCATAATCAGAACCTCCGTTATTATTACAAATCACGGACTGCGATCTATGTTTTTAAGCAGGAAAGCCGTTTTGTAGTAATAATTTAGCACAAAGACTCTGATATTGCAATACAAAACTTTCCAAAATAAAAGTTTTTTTGTTTACATAAAGCGACGCATTTCGACAAGGGCACATAAAGGACAAAATGTCAAAATGTGTCGGAAAATATCGTCGAGCCAAAACGCAAAAAACGGACGGGCAAGACTGCCCGTCCGCACTGCTTTATACTTTTTAGCGCCTCAGCGCTCCAAAGGAGAAACGATGAACCAGGACTTTGCGAGATACTTTGCGAGCCGTTCATCCTTTGCGCGGCGCAGCTCCTCGGGACTGTCCGCCGAAAGGGCCGGGTCGGGAGCCGGGTTTGGTCCCAGCGTTTTGGCCAGGTACTCGTACCACTTTTGCAGTCCCAGCACTGTCAGGTGTATGCCGTCGGAGAGGAAGCAGCCCTCGCCCCAGCAGGAGTTGGTGTCGAGCAGCTTCACACGGGTCTCGCCGGCGGCCTCGTATTCGGCCACCGCGTCGGCTATGACGCCGTTTATCCTGTCCGTCTCCACAGCCCCGGTGGGGGAGTCAGGCACTGTCTGCATGTAGATGGTCGCCTCCGGCCAGTTTTCGAGCATGCAGTCGATGACGGCAGTGTAGTCGCTGACGACGGAGTACTGGCTGCTGTTGGAGCCCATGAGGAAGAGCACCCGCGTGAATTTACCGGCCGTGGCCTCCACGGCCTCGGCGAAGGTCATGCCCTCGAGCCCGGGGCTCGTCTCGCAGTAGTAGGTGTTCTGCTCCAGGGGCTCAAGCGGCCACCAGTCCTCGAAAAAGTAGTTGACCGCGCTGTTGGGCGCCGCCATGTAGCTCGCGCCGCCGAGCAGATTCCCGGGCCGAAGCCACTGAGCTATGAGCAGGCAGGTCAGCGAGTCGCCCACCAGAACGGTGCGGCTGTCGAGGAACAGCGGCTCGTCTGCCGGGTTCCCGCCCGATGAGGCCAGGCAGGCCGTAGTCAGGCAGCTTATTACGAGAAGTGTGCAAATGATTCTTTTCAGCTTCATGTTCATCATTCCAGATACCAGGTGTCGGTGCCCTCGTCGAACTCACCGCGCTCGGGCATGTAGTGCCGGAAGGCCGGGTCGAGAAGGAAGGTTGAAACAAACGTCCCAAGCCCGGGGGCAAGGATAAGTGCGGGCGGGAAGAACCAGCAGGCCGCGCCGAGCGCGCCCCACAGCGCCAGCATCCCCAGCGTCCTGAGCGGGAATCTAAGCGCCACGCGCAGGGAAAAGAGCAGTATCTGCGCCGTCTTGAACCTGAAGCGGCTCAGCACCGGACAGGCGAAGGCGAGGATGATGAACGCCACGAGGACGGCGAAGAAAAATGTGGCCCGGTAAAAGAAATCCACAGTCTCGCTCTGCGGCCGGTTCACTATGTAGACCGCGGCGAAGAAGCCCACGGCGCAAAAGAGCGCGAGAATGACGGAAAGGCCGATGCCCTGTAAAATGTTCTCTTTGAAGGAGCGGAAATACTCCCTGTACGGCCCGCCGCGGCCGCGCCTCACGGACTTTGCCACGGAGTAGTAGAGCGCCGTGACAGCCGGGCAGATGGTCACGACGGGAATGCTGATGATCAGCGTCAGCGTGCCCAGAGCGATGAGGTCTATCGCTGAGCTCCAGACTGAAAACGCGCGGTCCTTCATCCCAGGGCCTCCCTTGCCTCGTCAATGTAATAGTGGACCAGCAGATTCACGCATGCGCCGTAGCTCTGCATGCCGAGTTCCTGGTCATTGGACTTGAGGAAGGAGTCGTATACTGTGTTCGACGCCTTCTGCGGCACGCTGTCGCGGAACTGGTCCCAGTAGGACGACTGCGCCTTGAGGTCTGCGCGGACCGTATCTGAGAGGCTGTAATATACCTCGACATAGGCGTCATAGTCCACGCCGGCCAGGGCGTTGCCGAGGTAGATGTAGGCCAGCGCCGCGCCCGCATAGTTGAAGTCGGCGTAGTCCGACTCAAGGCAGGAGAGCACGGCCACAAAGTTGCACTCCTGTTCCGCAGCCACGCCGCGCTGGTGTGCTATCTCGTGCTGGCTGGTGGAGGGCAGCAGGAAGGCGGGGGAGTCCATGTTGAGGTTTGCCTCACCGGTCATGGGGAAGAAAAAGCCCGTGAAATCGAGATAGCTCATGATGCGCGAGAAATAAATGGGCTTGGGTCTGAGCGCCGCGCCGTCGAGGAAGGGGTAGAGCTCAGAGACGCCCTCAAAGACCTCTGCCGCGCGGTCAAGCACGGAGTCCCGGTCGGCTATGTAGCTCCCGTCCTCGCCCCGCTCCACCTCGTCGGCGTACTCGTTGGCAAGCTGGGCAAACCAGCGCGTGACTGTCTCGAGCTCGGATACCTCCAGCGGTCCGTCGTCAATGCCTGACTGCTCCGAGAAACTCGGCGCGTAGTAGCAGGGCGTCCACATGACGGTGAGCCCTGCCCAGAATACGGCCCCGGCCATGCAGAGCGTGAGCACTAGGCGATATAGCTGCCACAGTTTTCCCGGGAAACATATCATGCGGTATGCGCACCAGAGAATATAGGCCGCGAGTCCCAGAATGGAGGCGGCATAGATGAGCTCCGCCACCGAGAAGCTGACATTCGAGCAGAACTGCGACATGAAGACGTGGTAGGGGTGCGTGATGTGGTCGTACACCCAGACCATGGCCTCGTCGCTGCCGCGCAGGGAGCTGATAGTAGCCACGGCGGCCAGGGCGAACAGCATTATACCGAGCCGCACCGGGGCTATGCGGCGCAGGGAGCGGTTTTTCTTCTGAGTAGTTTTTTCCATAGGCACCTTTGAAAAAGGGCGCGGCGGGGCTTACCCGCCGCGCCGGCACAGGGGGCTTATTTGAACACTGAGGCGTTCTTCACGAAGTACTCGATGCCCGAGTACACGGTGGTAGCGAGCACGACTATCCAGCAGGCCGTGACCGTCCAGTCAGGCACGGGCAGCATGAGCAGAATGAAGCATACCATGGTCGAGGCGGTCTTGATCTTGCCGGACCAGGCGGCAGCGATGACCTTGCCGCCCTCGACGGCGACGAGGCGCAGCCCCGTGACCGCGAGCTCGCGCGCCACGACGATGATGGCGGCCCAGGCGGGGAAGAGACCGAAGTCTACGTACACCAGCATGACAGAGATGACCAGCAGCTTGTCCGCCAGCGGGTCGAGGAATTTGCCGAAGTTTGACACCTGATTGTAGTGCCGCGCGATGTAACCGTCCACGAAGTCGGAGACGGAGGCAACGACGAAGACAAGGAGCGCCCAGTACATATGCCCCGTGAAGTCGAGGTACATGAGCACCAGGACAACGGGGATGAGCAGTACGCGGACGATGGTTATTTTGCTTGCGGTGGTGAGCTTCATATGATCCTCCCTCTGAGCTGGCCGTCCTCTGCGGCCTCGACGCGGAATTTGACGATATCTCCGGGCCTGCACTCGCCCTCAAGGACGGCGCTGCCGTCGATGCCGGGTGAGTCGAAGTAGCTCCGGCCCACAGCAAGGCCGGTCTCCGGGTCTATGTAATCGCATATGGCCTCAATCTCGCGGCCGACGAGCGAGCTCTCCCACTCGTCCATGACCTCTGCCTGGAGCCGCTCCACAAGCGCGGCGCGCTCCATGGCTACGTCCTTCGGCGGATATTCCATTTTTGCGGCGGGTGTCCCGTCCTCGGGGGAGAAGGGGAAGACCCCAGCGCGCTCTATCTTCGCCTCGCGCAGGAATTCGCAGAGCTCCTCGAACTCCTCCTCGCCCTCGCTGGGCAGGCCGGTTATGAGGCTGGTGCGCAGCACGAGGCCGGGGATGCGGGAGCGCAGCTTCTTGAAGAGCGCGCGGATGCTCTCGCCTGTGTCGCGGCGGTTCATGCGCTTCAATATGCGGTCGTTGATGTGCTGGATGGGGATGTCGATGTATTTTACTATCTTCGGCTCCGAGGCGATGACTTCGATGAGCTCGTCGTCCAGCTCGCGGGGATAGAGGTAGTGCAGCCTTATCCAGCTGAGACCGTCTATCTTGCACAGCTCCCGCAGCAGCTCGGAGAGACTGGGCTTGCCGTAGATGTCGAAGCCGTAGTGCGTGAGGTCCTGGGCGACGAGGATTAGCTCCTTGTAGCCGCGCTCCGCGAGCTGCCTCGCCTCGGCGAGCACCTTATCCATAGGCCTCGAGCGGAAGCGGCCGCGTATCTTGGGGATGAGGCAGTAGGAGCAGTGATTGTCGCAGCCGTCGGCGATGAGCAGATAGGCCCAGACGTCGCCGGTGCTGATGATGCGGCCGGTCTCGGATACGGCGGCGCAGTTGTCGCCGATGATGACGGGCTTTTCGTCCCGCTCCGCGCCCTCGAGCGCGGTCACCACATCGTCATAGCTTCCTGCGCCGATGACGGCGTCCACCTCGGGCATCTCGGAGATTATCTCGCCCCGATAGAGCTCGGAGAGGCAGCCCGCGACGATGAGCCGCCTGAGCTTACCCGTTTCCTTGAGCTGAGCCGTCTCGAGTATGGTGTTGATGGCCTCCTGCTTTGCGTCCTCGATGAAGGCGCAGGTGTTTATGACGATGGCCTCGGCCTCGGTCTCGTCGTTCGTCAGCTCATAGCCGGCGTCAGTGAGCTTTTGCAGCATCTGCTCAGAGGCGACCCTGTTTTTTGGGCAGCCGAGAGAGATCATACCGACTTTCATTCGTCCAACTCCAATCCATGACTGAGCCTTTTCGCGGCAGCAGAGACCTCGTCCCAGGAAAAGCCGCGTCTTATGAGCGCGGCGCAGGCCCGGCGCAGGTCGTCGCCCTCCGGGGCCCTGCCGCGCAGCTTGGTTTCCAGAAGCCGCTCCACGGTGTCCGACTGCTCCGGCAGCTCGCAAAGAGCGGCGTCCCAGAGCTCGCGGGGCACGCGCCTTTTTCGCAGCTCCTCGCGTATCCGCGCGCGGCCGAAGCCCTTTGCGGCATAGTGCCGGACGATCATTCCGGCGTAGTTTTCATCGTTCACAAAGCCGAGCTCCGCCATGCGCTCGGAGACCGCCTCTGCCTCGGCGGGGTCCTCGCCCTTTTCGACGAGCTTCGCAGCCAGCTCGGCCTTCGAGTAATCGCGCTTTTCAAGCAGGCGCAGCGCCCGAGCCTTCGCCCTCTCGCGCGCCTCCTCAGCCATCGAAGTCGTCCGCCGAGATATCGACCGCGCGGCCGGCGGCTATGGCGGCCTTGCGGGCCTGCGGCGTCATCAGCTTGTGCGCGTTGGCGCGTATCTCCTGCTCGAGCTTGTCCATGACCTCGGGGTTCTGCTCGAGGTACTCGCGGACGTTGTCGCGGCCCTGCAGGCGGGCGTCGCCCACCGTGAACCAGGCGCCGGCCTTGTCGATGAGCTCCAGCTTGACGGCGAGGTCGATTATCTCGCCGACCTTGGAGATGCCCTGGCCGTAGATGATGTCGAACTCCGCCTCCTTGAAGGGGGGCGCGACCTTGTTCTTTATGACCTTGGCGCGGGTGCGGTTGCCTATCATCTCGGAGCCGTTCTTGAGCGTCTCAATGCGGCGCATGTCTATGCGCACGCTGGCGAAGTACTTGAGCGCGCGGCCGCCGGGGGTAGTCTCCGGGTTGCCGTACATGACGCCTATCTTCTCACGCAGCTGGTTTATGAAGATGACGATGCAGCCGGTCTTGCTCACGACGCCCGCAAGCTTGCGGAGCGCCTGGCTCATGAGCCTGGCCACGACGCCGACGCTGCTCTCGCCCATCTCGCCCTCGAGTTCGCTCCTGGGCAGCAGGGCGGCGACGGAGTCTATGACCACAACGTCCAGCGCGCCGGAGCGCACCAGCTGCTCGGTTATCTCCAGCGCCTGCTCGCCGGTGTCCGGCTGGGAGATGAGGAGGTTGTCTATGTCCACGCCCAGAGCGCGGGCGTAGGCGGGCTCGAGCGCATGCTCGACGTCGATGTATGCCGCCTCGCCGCCGCCCTTCTGAGCGGAGGCCACGACGTGCAGCGCGAGCGTGGTCTTGCCGCAGCTCTCGGGGCCGTATATCTCAACTATCCTGCCCCGGGGCACGCCGCCGATGCCGAGCGCGAGGTCCAGCGAGAGCGAGCCCGTGGATATGGCCTCGACGTTAACGGGGATGTCGTCGCCGAGGCGCATGATGGCGCCCTTGCCGTAGTTCTTCTCTATCTGGGCGATGGCGGTCTCAAGGGCCTTTTTCTTGTCGCCCGCGGGACTGGGCGCCGCAGCGGGCGCCGCCTTTTTCTTTTCTGCCATGTCACACCTCAATAAATTATATAAAAGTAGTATTATTTGCCTCCCGGCGTCACGCTTTGGCCGTCACAACGCGCTCGACGCCGCGTGTGTCAAGCACGCTCTGTGCGTCGTGCAGCCCGGCCATGCGCATCAGGTCCTTGACGCTGCTTGCCTGGTCCTCTCCGACCTCGAACATCAGCATCCCGCCCTGGCGGATGACGCCGTGCCAGTTTTTGAGTATTGCGCGGTAGAAATCCAGCCCGTCGTCCCCGCCGTCGAGCGCCCAGACCGGCTCGTAATCCCTCACGGAGGGGTCGAGGGTCAGGATGTCGAAGGTCGGGATATAGGGCGGGTTCGAGACCACAAGGTCAAAGCTGCCCGTCATGATGGGGGGCTGCTTCATTACGTCGGCCAGCATGAAGCTCACGCGCCCGTCCAGGCCGTTGCGCCGCACGTTCCGGCGGCTTATCTCCACCGCCTCGGGACTTACGTCCGCTAGCACTACCCGCGACTGAGGCAGAGCGTCGGCTATGGCGCAGCCGATGCATCCGCTGCCGCTGCAAAGGTCCAGCACGCGCGCGTCCATCTTCCGGCCGTGCAGCCAGCTTATGGCGGTCTCGGCCAGGACCTCGGTGTCCACCCTCGGTATTAGCACCGAGGAGTTCACCTCCATGGGCAGGCCCCGGAACTCCCAGATGCCGGTTATATAGGCCACCGGCTCGCCCGCAAGGCGGCGCGCCAGCATGGAGTCCGTGCGGCGCTCGACCTCGTCCGTGGCGTAAAAGCGCATGTCGCGCAGCAGTTTTTCCGTGGTTTTTCCGGCGGCAGTGGCAACTATGAGCTTGCCCTCAAGCTCCGCGGCCTCTATCCCCGCGTCGCGCAGCCGGTTGCGCACAGATATATACAGCTCGCTGTATGTCCGCGGCATATCCCCATCCCCCTCATTGTCTGCAAAGGTTTTGCCCGAATATTGCATAAGATTGCAATAGGTTTTTTCCGGGGGCGTGTACCTCGGAAAAAACACCGCTCAGCCCGCAAGTGTGCGACGCGAAGCGAGTGCGCGCAGCGGGCTGCGACTCTCACTTTAAGAGGCTCAGCCTCTTAAAGTGAAGTGCTTACCAGGCGTCTTTGCCTTTTTCTTCAGGTATTACCAATTCCAGCGCGCGGATGGCGCACTCGATCATCCCATCGTCCGGCTCGTTTGTAGTCAGATGCTGCATCTGCTTGCCCGGCCAGGTGACAATTCTCGAGACGATATTCATGTCGTGCCTGCCAGCCCAGCGGTTTATCTCATAGCCCACGCAGACTATGACCGGGAGCAGCAGCAGCCTCAGACCGAAGCGCAGCAGGGTGTTGTCCACCTGTATGAGCAGGCCGACAAAAATACCGAGTATTATTATGACCAGCAGAAAGCTGGTGCCGCACCTGGGGTGAAAGCGGCTCTGCATCCTGACGTTCTCAACCGTCAGCGGAAGCCCTTTTTCGTAGCAGAAAATCGTCTTATGCTCGGCTCCGTGGTAGGCGAAGAGCCTTTTCATGTCCTTCATCCGTGAGCAGAGCCAGAGATAGACCAGAAAGATGACCAGCTTGATGGCGCCTTCCACGAGGCTGCGGAGGGTATACTGCCCCTCCAGACCCGGTATCAGCCCGGCAATGAAGGTGGGCAGGAACAGAAACAGCCCCAGGGCAAGCAGTACGCCGAGGACCGCTGCAATGGCGATCACCGCCTTCTGAGCCTTCTCGCTGCCCAGCTTTTTCTCCAGCCACAGGTCGAGCTTCGTGGGCTCCTCCTGCTCATCCTCGGGAAGAAGGCTGGCTGAATAGGAGAGCGCGCCCATACCCTTGATCATCGAATCTGCAAAGGTTACTATGCCGCGGATAAAGGGCCAGCCGAGCGCGGGGTGCCTGTCCTTGACAAGCTTGAGCTCCTCCACCTTCTCGGTCATGCCCTCGCCAGTGCGGCAGACGATGGCCTGCTTTTCCGGCCCGCGCATCAGTATGCCTTCAATCAGTGCCTGGCCGCCGATCGACGTCCTGAAGCAGGTCTGAACATTTTCTTTTGACATTTACTGACCTCGAATCTATATTCACTGTGTTTTTATGGGCAGCTCCACGCTCACCAGAGCGCCGCCGCCTTCGGCGTTGGCCGTCGTGAGCCGTCCGCCGTGCCTTGTTACTATCTCGTCGCATACGGCGAGACCTATGCCGCTGCCGCGCTCCTTGCCGCGGCCCTTGTAAAAGCGCTCCTTGACGTGGGGCAGGTCCTCATCCGCAAAGCCGGGGCCGTGGTCGCGCACGCTCATGCGCACGTATTCGCCCTCCACGCCGGAAGAGAGCTCCAGCTTCTTGCCGCGCCGGCCGTATTTTGCGGCGTTGTCGAGGATGTTCAGCAGCACCTGCTTTATCCTCGCCGGGTCGCCCGTCACGGGCGGGAGCGGCTCCTCCGCGGGTTCGTAGTCGAGCTCTATGCCGTCGTGCTTGAGAAGCTCGCCGTAGGTGAAGGCGACCTCCTCCAGCAGGGAGTCGATGTCCACCTCCTCAAGGTTGAGCGTGAAGCGCCCGTCGCGTATGCGGGTGAACTCCAGCAGCTCCTCCACCATGCCGGTCAGCCGCCCGGCCTCGCAGGAGATTATCTCAATGCCGCGCCGGGAGTCGCCCTGGATGGCCTCGTCGTACATGAGCGTCTCGCTCCAGCCGGTTATGGCGGTAAGCGGGGTGCGCAGCTCGTGCGAGACGGAGGAGATGAACTCCGACTGTGTCCTGCCGGCCTCGCCTATCTTTACGGACATGTCATTGAAAGCGTCCACAAAGCGGCCAATCTCGTCGTCGCGCAGCTTTTCGGCGAGGGAGCCGTAGCTTCCGTCGGCAATGCGGCGCGCCGTGTCGCCCAGGCCGAGTATGGGGTTGGTCACACGCTCACGGAACCAGAGGTTCGATAGCAGCAGCAGCGCCACCGCGCAGCCTGCAAAGATGCCCGCCCAGCTGACCTGTCCCACGAGCGCGAATACAAGCGTCAGCAGCACGCAGAGCGCGCCGAGGCAGCTTATGATGAGCCAGGCGCCCTTTAGCCCCTTGAGCGCATCGGGCCGCTCGCCCTTTATGAAGCGCTTTGTCGCGTCCAGTACCTTTGCGGGCAGGCCGGGAGCTTTTTTCTCGTCCATGGCCTCAGGAACCCCACTTGTAGCCGTAGCCCCAGATGGTGGTGATGTATTCCGGGGCCGTCGGCGTGTCCTCTATCTTGATGCGCAGGCGGCGGATGTTGACGTCGACTATCTTGAGCTCACCCTTGTAGTCCGCGCCCCAGACGTTTTCGAGGATGTCCTCGCGTGAGAGCGCCTTGCCGGGGTTTTCCATGAAGAGCTTCATAATGGAGTACTCTGTTTGGGTGAGCTTTACGCGCTGGCCGTTCTTGTCGAGCGTGCGGTTGCGCGGGTTGAGCAGGAAGGGCCCGCTCTCGAGCTCCGGCTCCTCCGGCTCCTGATTCGCTCCGACGCGGCGGTAGAGTGCGTCCACGCGCGCGAGCAGCTCCGCGGGGGAGAAGGGCTTCGTGACGTAGTCGTCCGCGCCCGTCATGAGCCCGGTGACCTTGTCCATCTCCTGGCCGAGCGCCGTGAGCATGATTATGCCCATCTTGGAGCCGGAGGCCCGGATGCTGCGGCAAATCTCAAAGCCGTCTATGTCCGGCAGCATGACGTCGAGCAGCGCCACGCCGATGTCGTCGTTTTCCTGAAGCAGGCGAAGCGCCTCCTCGCCCGTGGCCGCCTCGATAGGCTCGTAGCCGGAACGCCGGAGATTGATGACGACAAAGCTGCGGATGCCGGCTTCGTCCTCGAGGACCAGTATCTTTTTGATGTCGTCCACGCCCCTTTCTTGTGCTGTTTTGCCTTTTAAATTTCAGCCAAAACATTATAGCACATGATTTGCAATAGTGGTAGCATCAGATTACAAAATGTAGTATAATTTGTGGCGAAGCGGTGAAAATTCGGAGAAATGCACTATTGAGAGGACGGCGGGGCATGTTAATTCTCTATGCTGATACGAGCGGGCTGGACGAGGGGCGCGCACGCTGCCCGGGACGCAGTCGTGCGCCGGGCAGCGCCTTTGCATATTCGCTGCTCAGACATGCCCTGGAGGTCTGGAAGGGGGAGCGGGAGCTGCCCGGACTTGCGCTCGACAGCCGGGGCAAGCCGTATTTTCCGGAGCGCCCGGACTGGCATTTTTCGCTCAGCCATACGCGGGGCTTTGTGCTGACGGCGGTGTCGGATACGCCAGTGGGGGCGGACGTGCAGCTGCGCGACGGGCGCGGCGAGCGCCTGGAGGGACGGCTGATGTCCGAGAGCGAGCGGGAGCAGTTCGACTTCTATGAGCTTTGGAGCCTGCGTGAGAGCCTCTACAAGCTCACGGGAGAGGGAAGCCTGCGTACCATGCGCTTCGAGCGCCGTGGAGGGTTGATCATACCCCCATACGCGGGCGCGGAGTGCCGCGTGTACGAGGACGTACCGGGCTGTGCCGCTGCGGCGTCGAGCCTGGGGGAGCCCCTGCCCGAGCGCCTCATCCGCGTCGACGGGGCAAAAATCTGCACTTGAAAAGCGTCTGGCCATAGGCTATAATAAAAAACCACGCCGGTGTGGCGAAATTGGCAGACGCACCGCACTCAAAATGCGGCGGAGCAATCCATGCCGGTTCGAGTCCGGCCACCGGCACCAAAAATCGACAAGCACCGTCAAGGGCTTGTCGATTTTTGCTTATTCGCTGTTCACTCTTCCCTAAACATGCATGGCCGTTTTTGAAAGTGATTCGGATGGTAAAAGGTGAAGAAATAAGACATGCCGCAAGCGGCGCGGACTGCGATGCTTGAGGCGGCGGCCGTGGCAGGTCCGTTTAAAGACAAAATCGAAACGTTGTCTTGGAAACGATCAAGAGGTAGAGAGATGGATGTTTCCTTTCGTACAGAGAATGAAAAGTTCAACTACAGAGTGTGCGGTATCATCCTACATGACGAGAAAATTTTGGCAATGCAGGATGAGCGCTCTCCGTATTTTTATCTGCCCGGCGGCCGCGTAAAACTGGGTGAAACGGCCGAAGAGGCTGTCGTCCGGGAGATAGAAGAAGAGCTGGGCATTACTGCTCGGATCATCCGTCCCCTTTGGCTCAACCAGGGCTTTTTCAAAGAAGAAACAGACGGCTTGCAGTACCATGAAATCTGTATTTATTTCCTGATGGATATTTTAGATACAGACCTGTTTTCCAAAGGAGATACGTTCCTCCTGCAAGAGGGAAAGCACCGGCTCAGTTTTGAGTGGCTGCAATACGAGCGATTGCAGCACGAACATTTCTATCCGGTTTTTATAAAAAAGGAGATCTTCAATCTGCCCCAGACCTTTATCATTCGGACGGAATATGAATGAAATCCTGATCCCCGGCGTAATTCTGGTTATCATCTGAACTGTCTCGATCTTCCGCGTCGGAGCAAAGTCCGCTTTGCTCCGACGTTTTGCATCCCCGGCTTACACGGTGTCAAAAGTGGACGCGCCGGCATAGAGTGGGCTTGCGGCGCATCCGGCGCCGGGGAAGGAGACATGGGCAATTTGAAACGCACGGCCTCGAGCGGCGGACGCAAAGGACGCGTGCGCCTTATGGACTGGTGCCTGCTTGTTATGATGGCCATACTGCTGGCGCAGTCGGCGTACAGCCTCTTCTCGGCCCCGGCCCTGGGCACGGAGACGAGCAGCATAGACATTATCGTGCGCACCTCATCCGCGGCCATCTTCGGCTATTTTCTCAGCGCAAACTATCGCCGGGAGACCACACCCGGAGAGGGCGAGTTGGATGACGCCGGCAACGGCCTTCAGGTGCTGACGACGTCTGGCATAGGTATCTTCTGCCTGGTGACGCTGCTGGCCTTCCGCGCCGCGGCGCTGAGGGACCCGGACCTTGCCGCGACCGATTCGGCAACGGCCACCCTGGCGCAGTTTCGCGATTTCGTATCCGGCTGCGTCGGCTGCCTGATAGCCAGCCCGGCCGGAAAAACGAGCCAAAACCAGCCGTAACTTGAGGAGGTTATCACCAAATGCCCGAGATCACCCAGGATCTTCTCAGTCTGAATTACAGCCAGAGCTTCAGCATAAAGGGGATGGAGGAGGCCGACGTAAACCTCAGCCTCAGCCCCGCAGTTGCAGCAGCTGCCACGGTCTACGGTACCGTGACAGACGGGACCAACCCGCTGCCCGGTGCCACCGTCAAACTCTTTGACAGCCAGGGTGTGCCTTACCGTCACGTCCTGACCGACGCCACGGGCGCCTATTCCTTCGACAACGTCCCCACGGGGACTTACAGCGTGGCCGCCGTGCTCGCCGGCTATATCATGAGTCCGAGTGCGGGCCTTACGCTCACCAGCGGTGACAGCCTGCAGATTCCGCTTATTTGTGCCCCGGATACCACGCTCTCACTGGGCGCGATTGCAGGCATTGTCACCACTGCTGGCCCCGCTGGCGTTGCCCCCGTCGCCAAGGCGACCATAACGCTCCGCGACCTGTCGGGCGCGGCCGTGGCCTCCACCGCTTCGGCGGACGACGGCGAGTTCGTGTTCTACGACGTGGCCGACGGCGTATACAGCCTGCTTGCCACGGCTGACGGTTATCTCGTGACCGCGCCCATCGCGGTGACCATTGCCAAGGGCTCGATCGCCAACGTCGCCGTCACCATGGTCGTTGACAGTCGGACCTATAACGGCACGGTCAGCGGCGTCATCCGCAATTCCGACGGTGCGCCTGTCTCCGGCTGCTTCGTAGGTCTCTACACTGTCACCGGAGAGGGCACCGCGAGAATAGAGACGCTTATCGCCGCCACCAAGACGAACGCAGAGGGCAAATACCTCTTCGGCGGCGTCACCGGCGGCCAGTATATCGTCAAGGCAAAGCAGTCTGCCTGAGCGCGGACGGCAAAGGGCGCGGGGAAACTTCCCCGCGCCCGTTTTGTCTATTCCTTCAGCTCAAATCTGCGCAGTTTCAGTGCCCGCGCCGCGGCCTGCCGCTCCGCAAGCTCGGCGAGAAGGCGCTTCTGCGCATTTGACAGCGGCTCAAAGAGCTCGGCGGATACCGTGATGGAGCCGCCGGAAACGCGCCCGCGCCAGAGCCCTGCCGCCTGCCCGCCTTTGAGCACCACGCCAGGATTGCCGACATATTTCCATATCATTCTCTGCACCCTCACGTCCGGAGCTATCGTCTCCCGGTCGCGCGCGTCGAGATAGGGGTCGTGCGGGCCGAGCAGGAGCAACCTGTCCCCGGGCTCCGCTCCGCGCATGGCGTCCAGATCCCCGGCGAGCACATATGCGTGGCGCCCGGCGAAGCTGACAGGCTCGAGTTCCGGCTCGACAGCCTCCCAGAGCCGCCGCGCCTGGGCCGGGGAAGAGCCCAGCCAGTCCATGAGCTCTCTCCATGTGGCCGGGGCGTAGCAGTGCAGGAATCTGCGCACGAGCTCCGCCTCCGCGCCTTCCACGGCCGGTATCTCACGTCCGAGCCAGCGCAGCGGCGAGGTGAATCCCGGTTCCGCGCCGCGCCGCTCTCCGAATACCACGCGCCCGGCAAAGGAGCAGGGACGCAGCATAAAGGACACGACCGCCCCGCCAACGCTCTGCTTTTCGGGATCGCCGTACATGGTGCCCGCGCGCCAGAGCGGGAGCTTTTCCGGGGGCAGCGCGCCCTCGGCTTCGGCGGCGAGCACGCGGTCGAGCTCCTCCTTGGAGCGCACTTCGCGCCCTTCAAGCAGCCGCGCCGCGTCCATGACTATGGGCAGCAGCTCGTCAAAGTCCATGCCGAGGTAATCCAGCGCCGCTGTGATGCCGCGCGTGTATATCCAAGGCTCCTCGCCCGGCCGGGCGGCAAGAGGCGAGAGAAACACCCCGGCCTCCACCGTGGGGAACACGTATGGCGCGCCGCGCAGGCTCCAGGCCTGCAGCAGCGACTTCTCCTCATACAGTGCCGCGCGCAGCCCGGCGGCTGAGACGCCCTCCACGCGATTTATGGCCGCAAGCTCCCATGCGCCCGGCGGCGTATTCTGAAAACCGCAGGCTCCCGCCGCCTCGAGCAGTCCGCCGGGACCGAGCGGGGCATCGAGATGTTGCGCGTGCAGCCGCCGCCCGAGTACCTCGCCAGTGGTCAGCTCCATAGTGCCGGACCTCCTGTCTTATGACCTTTCCTTACCGTGCCTGTCCAGCCCTCCGCCGTACCTGTGGGTGTCGTAGAGCAGCTGTATGAAGCTGCGGTGGTAGGGCACGAAAAGCCCGGAGTCGAGCAGCTCCAGCGCCTCGTGCGCATCGGCCCAGCGCACGTCGAGCACCTCTTCGGCCTGGAGACGCAGGTCTGAGATGTCCGCGCCGTGCTCTGTGAAGAACACGTCGTCGAAGCCGCCCTCGAAGTCGATGCTCAGCATGGGCCGCACGCCGGCGAAGCTCGCGCGTATGCCCAGCTCCTCAAAGAGCTCGCGCTCCGCAGCCGCCTGGCCGTCCTCGCCGGAGAGCGCGCAGCCCCCGGAACTCAGGTCCCAGAGGCCGGGCCAGCCGCGCTTCGTGGTCTGCCGCCGCTGGATGAGCATCCGCCCGTCCGGTGAAAACACGCAGATGTGCACCACAAGGTGGAAGCCGCCCTCGGGCACCGGGTCACCCCGGTACATAGTGCGGCCAGTCCTTGAGCGGTCAAAGCTGTATACGTCCCAAAGCTCCCGCGGCATGCTTACTTACCCGCGCTGAGATACTCGAGTATCTCAGCTGCGTTCGTGTCCGGCTTGACCTTGGGCATGACCTTTTCGATGACGCCGTTCTCGTCGATGATATAGGTCGAGCGCACGACGCCCATGCTGACCTTGCCGTAGTTTTTCTTCTCCTGCCAGACGCCGTAGGCCTCGATGGCCTGACGCTCCGGGTCGGAGAGCAGGATGAAGGGCAGGCTGTTCTTCTCCGCAAAGCGCTGGTGCGAGGCCTGAGAGTCGCGGCTCACGCCTATGACCACCGCGCCGAGTGCCTCGAACTGCGAGTACGCGCCCGCAAAGGCGCAGGCCTGCCTGGTGCAGCCGGGGGTGTTGTCCTTGGGGTAGAAATAGAGCACGACCTTTTTGCCGCGGAAATCCGAGAGCGAGACGTTGTTGCCGTCCTTGTCCGGGAGCGTGAACTCCGGGGCCTTGGTGCCGACTTCAAGCATATTCGTTACCTCCTGAGTGTCGATTTGTGTACGTGAGCCCAGCATAATACGCCGCGCCGGAGCCGTCAAGAGCAAAGAGGCGCGCCCCGCTCACCGGGGCGCGCCTTGTTTATTGCCCTTCCGACTCAGTCAGCTCACGCATCATCTGAACATATGTGCTGCTCACAGTGCCGACCTTGCCTTCGGGATTGCCAAACCAGCTTAGCATCACGCTGCCGTCACTCCGGTAGAACGAGAGCGTCACGAGAGCGTCGCGGCCGGAAAGCACGGTGTTGACAATAACGTAGGGCGATTTCCCACTGCCGCTCACCTCACCATCGAACGCACAGACCCAGCCGGAGGCACCGTCAGCTCTCCTCGGCGGCGGAGAGGGTGAGCATGGAGTAGAGGAAACCGCGGGCCTCTATGAGCTCGTCAAAGCTGCCGAGCTCGCGGAGGCGGCCGCCTATGAGCACGGCCACGGCGTCGAAGCGGCGGAGCACGGCCTCGTTCATGTCGTGCGTGACGACTATCTTTGCCGTGTCGGGGATGTCGAGCACCGCGCCCATGACCTCGGTGGCTGTGGGACGGTCGAGCGCGGCCGTGGCCTCGTCCACCAGCAGCACGGGCGTCCGGCGCAGGAGGCTGCGGGCGATGGACACGCGCTGCCTCTCGCCGCCCGAGAGGTTCGCACCGTTCTCGCCGCAGACGAAGTCCAGCCCGCGCTCGGCGATGAGTCCGGAGAGCCCTGCGCCCTCGAGGGCGGCCTCTACGCGCTCGGGCGGGAAGTCTCCGAACATGGTGACGTTCTGCTCTATGGAGCTGTTGAAAATGAAGACCTCCTGCTGGATGACGGAGAGCAGCTCGTAGAGCGAGGCGGCGGAGATGTCCCGCAGCTCCGCGCCGTCCAGGCGTATGCTGCCCTCGTAGCCCTTGTGATGGCCGAGCAGCAGCTGCAATAGCGTGGATTTTCCGCTGCCGGAGGGGCCGACGATGGCGAGACTGCCGCCCGCGGGGATTTTCAGGTTCACATCCCGGAGCACCGGCTCACCCTCGGCGTAGGCAAAGCCGAGGTTTTCGATGGAGATGCCCTCCCGGAGTTCCGCGGGAACGTCGCGGCCCTCGGCCTCACCCGGTTCGGTCATGAGCGAGGCGAGCTTGTCCATGAGCTCTATGGAGGCCTTGCGGTTCGCCAGAATGGGCGGCACCGTGGAGATGGGCGAGGTGAGGAAGTTCATGAGCTGCAAAAAGGCCACGGCGACGCCTGCGCTGATGGCATAGCCGTTCCCGGCGAGCAGCGCGGCGGCGATGAATACGCCCACCTGCGCCAGAAAACCCGCGCCCGCGGCGAGCATGTATACGAGGTCATTGGTCTTGCGCCGGGCGTATTTCGCATCCTCGAGCGAGCCGGAGACGTCCTCGAACATCCGTCTTACGCTTCCCTCTGCCTTGAAGCTCTTGATGACGGAAAAACCGGCGAAGCTCTCCTTGACTGCCTCGACGTAGCTCTCATTTTTTGCGGAGACCTCCTGCTCGCATTTTGCGAGCCTGCCGCCGCAGATGAGCGAGGCGGCCACGGGCAGCAGCGCAAGTACGACGGCCGCGGCGGTGAGGATGGGACTGTACCAGAGCATCATTATGAGCGCGCCGACAAAGCCCGCGAGCTCCATGACCAGGGTGAAGATCATGGCAAGGTAGTTTGTCTCTATGGAAGCCACGTCGTTTGTGAGTATGGAGATGAACTTGGCGCTGTTTTCCTTGGAGACGAAGCTGACGCTGCGCTCGAGTATGCCGGAGAAGGCGAAGTTTTTGTACTGCACGACGGCGCGGCGGATGAAGGCCGCGCAGGTGTAGCGCTGTACGTCGTAAGCGACGATAAAGACGGCAAAGGCCGCGGCGAAGGTGAGGGCGATTTTCCCGATACCCGCTCCTCCGGAGGCGACGACGTCCACTATGTTCTGCATGAGCCAGGCCGTGACAAGGTTGACGCCGGTGAGCAGCAGCATACAGAGAACGGAGACGATGAGCGCCGGAGCATTCCCACGGAAAAAGCGGCTTTCAAGCTCCCGCCTGAGCGCACGCGAGCGGGCTTTTGCGTCCATATTGCTTACCTCCAGTTAAAAACTGATACAGGTCAATTATAGTCGACATTTGGCATCAAGGTCAATCCTGTACGGAGCTTGAACCTTCCAGAACCGTGGTGTGCAGGGCATAGAAGCTCTCGCCCTCAGCAAGGGTGCGGGTGGTGAAGCTTTCGCCGGGGCTGAGGAGCTGCCGCTCCACCGCTGTCTCGCCGGAGCTGTCACTTGTGTAGGCCTCGACTATGGCAAAAGCGGCGTCCCCGGCGGCTATCGTATCCGGCATCTCGCCCGGCTCGTATTCGGTGCTGCTAATGAGGGAGCCGTCAGCGCCGTAGAGCAGCACGGCGACGCTTTCCGTGGGGTATTTGGGCGTGATGTCGAGCTCTATGCTCATTCCCCAGGCCGGAACGTCGCCGTAGGCGTCGCTCTCCTCCCAGAGGGTGTAGCCCGTTGCGCCTGTCCCGTTGAAGACCATGCCCTGGCCGGTGACGAGGTAGATGCTGCCGTCTTCCTGCTGATAGACGGGGTTGCAGAATACGGTGACGCGGCTGCGTGCGTCTATATAGACAGTACCGCTTAGCTCACAGCTCTCGCCCTCGTCGGTGACGGAGAGGTCCAGGCCGCCGTGCTCCATGTATTCGTTGCCCTCGTTGCTGATGAAGCCGCCGCTGTCGTTTTCATAGCGCGCGGAGATGAGTGGTATGCCCCAGAGGGGAAACTCGACCTGGCTGTCACGGCCGCCGTTGTTCGTGGCGTAGATGCGCTCGGAGTATTTTGCCGCGTCCTCGGGGGATACTTCGCCGCCGTTGAGCAGCGTGGAGGCGTGGTCCGAAAAGTAGCTTGTAGAGTCGAAGGTGTCCACGTGCTCCGGTGTGATGTAGATTCCGACCAGCCGGTCGGTCCAGACCGGGGCCTCCTCCTCGCGCAGCATGGAGCAGCCGGGCAGTGCCAGGGCGAGGGCGAGTATGAGTGCAATAGAGAGCTTTTTCATATCGTTCCTCCTCGTAAACATGCGGTTCTCGTCCTGCGGACGCCATATCCCGGGCGGTCAGGTCTGTCCGGAGCCGGGAGCGGTCAAAGTCGTGGTGCGCGGCGTGTAGAAGCTCTCACCATCCTCGAGGCTTAGGCTCAGAAAGCCCTCGTCGTCCCCGGCGGCTATGAGCTGACGGGTCACTTGAGGCTCGCCGGCGTAGTCCCGGGTGTAGTCCTCGAACACCGCCCAGGCCGCGCCGCCGGCGTCTATCGTCTCGGGCATGTCCTCGGGCGCGTACTCCGTGCAGCTGATGAGCGAGCCGTCGGCGGCGTATAGCAGCACGGCGAGCTTGTCCGAGGGATAGCGGCAGGTTACGGAGAGCGTAAGCTCTATACTGTAATCCCTTTCGTCCTTGTCCCCACTCTCCGCACTGGCGGAGATGCTGTGGCTCATGGTGCCGGTATCCCCCGTCGTACCCTGGCCGGGGACGAGGTAGATGCGGCCGTCTTCCTGCTGGTAGACGGGGTTGCAGTAGAACGAGACCGGCCCGCCTGAGGGGTTTGCGAAGAGCTCGCCGGAGAGCACATAGGTATCGGTGTTGTCCGCTACGTTGATGCTCATGTGGACGTTCGTGAGCTTGTCGCCGTAGTCGCTGCCGACGTAGCTCTCGCCGCCGTCTTCAAAGTGCGCGGCGATGAAAGGTATGCCGTCGATGGGAAAGCTGGCCTTGCCGTCCGTGACCTCGGCGTAGATGCGCTCGGAGTATTTGGCCACGTCCTCGCTGGATATCTCGCCGCCGCCGCTTTCGACGAGCTCCGCGGCATTGGCCGCGAAATAGGCCTCAAAGTCGAAGGTGTCGATATACTCCGTCGTGATGTAGATGCCGACCAGCCTGTCATCCTGCGCCGGGGCAGTGTCCTCGCTCAGCATGGAGCAGCCCGAGAGCGCCAGGGCGAGGGTGAGTATGAGCACAATAGAGAGTTTTTTCATGTCGTTTCTCCTAAATAAACATTTCGTTTTCATCCCGCAGCCTCTTGTGCGCTGAGATGAGCTTGGCTCCAAGCAGCACGGAGAAGCAGTAGATGAGCGCGCTCACCGGGAAGCTCACGGAGCTGAGAGCTCCTGAGCCGTTCCTGACCAGCAGCACCTCCGCAGCGGCCAGCACGGCCGAGAGCAGCAGCAGGTCCTCCGGTTTGAACTTATGCCGGAGCAGCTGTGCGATAAAGCCGAACACCGGCAGCGCGGCCAGTACCAGGCAGACGCTCTCCGGCGTCTCGCCGTCGATGCCGGCAGTCAGAGCCTGAATCTGCGCGAAGGGGAACCAGCGCTGTTCCAGCGCAGCCTCGACCTGTGAGACCGAGAACAGGTATATTGCGCAGCCGATGAGCGCCGCTGCGGCGCAGAGGATGAGGCAGCGCGCGCCGGTGAGACCAAACTTGTACTTGCCCATCATCATTCGTCCTCCTCAAGATTTCCGTCAAACTTCAGGATGTCGCCGACGTCACAGTCGAGGTAGTAGCAGATGCGGTTGATAGTCCCGAATCTCACGCCCTTGGCCTTGCCCGAGCGGAGGATGGAGAGGTTCGCCTCGGTGATTCCCACCTTGGCGCAGAGTTCCTTCGAGGTCATGCCCCGCTCGCGCAGGACATCCTCCAGATGTACGCGGATGGCCATTACACAAAGAGGTCGTTATCGTCGCGCAGCTGTTTGTGCGCGGCGATGAAGCGCGAGACGATGAGCGCCGCAAGGCAAAAGATGAGCGGGAGAATGGGCAGGTTGACGTTCACGTTGTTGTCGTTTGAGAGCTTTATGAGCAGGAGCTTTGCGAGGTCCGCGCCCATGCTGATGAGCACTATGGACGCCAGCGCCTTTACGCTGTAGCGATAGAAGCCTTCGGCCTCGGCCACCGTCTCGTCGGTTATCCGGCCGTCGGGACCGAGCGTGTTTATGAGCCTCAGGGCCAGCAGACAGCCGAAAATGAGTATCACGACCGTCGCGGCGCCGGACAGGCCGTCCGCGAGCAGGGAGAACTGGAAGCCGGAAAGGAGCCCAGCCGCCATGCCGATGAGCGTCCAGCCCGCCACAAAACCGAAGAGCAGCCCCAGCAGCACCACGGCGATGCGCGCGAGCTTCACCAGCCGCGCGTCGTCCGAGGCGTTGAAATACCTGAGCAGCCGTAGCACCAGCCATGCCACCAGCACGGACAGCAGCCCCATCTGCGCACAGGTCGAATATATGTCCCAGTGCGAGCTCAGTGCTCGGCCTATGAATATGAAGAGCGCAGCGCTCATGAGCAGCAGCAGCCAGTCCTCGCGGTAAGGCTTCCGCCGCCGCGAGAGCAGGAGCAGCGCCAGAGCCGGGATGAGGCAGACGAGCACATAGAGCACGATGGCGAAAATGCGCCAGCCCTTGCCCGTCATGGCCAGCTCCCAGAGCAGGTCCACAAAGAAACCGCAGGGCAGCTTGAATAGCAGTATCGTCAGCTCCGGCAGCGCAGCCGCCGCCGCGCATACCGCTGCACCCAGCAGCGCGGCTAGGACGATATACTTTCTGAAATTGCTCTCAGTCAAGGCAGACACCTCCTGAAATTATCGCAAAACAATAATTATCTAATGCCAGTGTAGCAGGCGAATTATCGTTTGTCAATAATTTTTACCCCGCTGGGGGAATATACCGGCCAGGCGGAGCATAGTCTCACATGGGCAATACTGCAAACGGAGGTGCGAGGTATGGAGGGGAGCTGTCCGGTACTGTTTGAGGGGCGCGAGTGCGGCAGCCTGAGGGCGTACGAGCGCGGCTGCCTGACGGTGTTCGAGGCGGAGGCGTCGGACCCGGGCGGCGTGGTGCGCCTCTCGGTCTACGGCGGGGGGAGAGAGGGCTATCTCGGCGTGATGTCGCCCGCAGGGGAGGGGCGCATCGCGCTCAGACGGAGCCTCTCGCGTTCTGCCCTGCGGAGCTTTCCGGAGAGGCTGGAGTACGCCGCACCGGCGGGGGCCGCGCCCTCCGTCCCCGAGCCCGAGCCGGAAAAGCCCGCCGCGGAGCCGGAACATGAGCCGGAGCCTGAGACTGAGCCGGAGGACGGTCTTATCTGGTACAGCTCGCCGGACGGCACGCTCTCGACGCACGACGGGCGGCGGCTGCTTGTTGCCCTTCCCGCGGACGACGCGCGCGTCCCGGCCTGGGCCGGGGACGTGGTAAGGTACATAAACGGGCGCAAATACGTTGTCTTTCCGTGGTGAAAATGGTAAAATGATGATACCTATCAGATAAAGGAGCGGATCACCATGCTGATGACCGATATAATAGCGAAAAAGCGCGACGGCGGCGAGCTGACGACGGAGGAGATAAGCTTTGTCATAGATGGCTACACCCAGGGCACAGTGCCGGACTATCAGGTTTCGGCGCTGCTGATGGCCATAGTCTGGCGCGGGATGACCCGGCGCGAGACCTATGACCTCACGATGGCGATGGTCCACAGCGGCGACACGCTGGATCTCTCATCCATCAGCGGCGTGAAGGCCGACAAGCACTCCACCGGCGGAGTGGGCGACAAGACCTCGCTCTGCCTGCTGCCCATGGTGGCCACTCAGGGCGTGCGCATGGCAAAGATGTCCGGCCGCGGCCTCGGTCATACGGGCGGCACGCTGGACAAGCTCGAGAGTTTCGCGGGTTTCAAGTGCGGACTGACGCTGGAGGGCTTCTTCCGCCAGGTGGAGGAGACGGGCTTTGCCATTGCTGGCCAGACCGCAAACCTCGACCCCGCGGACAAGAAGCTCTATGCCCTGCGCGACGTGACGGGCACCGTGCGCTCCATGCCGCTCATCGTGAGCAGCATCATGTCGAAAAAGTTGGCCGCAGGCGCAGATGTCATCGTACTCGACGTCAAGTGCGGCGGCGGGGCCTTCATGAAGACGGAGGCCGAGGCCCGCGAGCTCGCGCGCGAGATGGTCGAGATAGGCAAGCTCAACGGCCGGCGCACCGTGGCCTGCATAACGGACATGGACCAGCCCCTGGGCAACGCCGTCGGCAACGCCCTCGAGGTGGCGGAGGCCCTGGCCCTGCTGCGCGGGGAATACGGCGGCGAGCTGCTGGAGCTTTGCCTCACGCTCGGCTCGTGCATCCTCACCGAGAGCGGCGCGGCCGCAACGGAGGCCGAGGCCCGCGAAAAACTCATGGACAGCATCAAAAGCGGCGCGGCGCTGGAGAAGTTCGCGGACTTCATCCGCTCCCAGGGCGGCGACGCGCGCGAGGTGTACGACCCCTCGCTGCTGCCCCACGCGCCCGTGGTGCTCGAGGCGCCCGCACCTGTTGGAGGTTATGTAAACCATATTGACGCCACCGGCGTGGGCCTCGTGAGCATGCATCTCGGCGGCGGCCGGGCGACCAAGGAGAGCGAGATAGACCTCTCCGTCGGCCTGGTGCTGCACAAGAAGGTCGGCGACGCGGTTGCGGCGGGGGAGAGCCTGGCCTCCATCCACGCGAAGGACGAGGCAAGCGCGAGGCTGGCCGCAGAGCGGCTGGCCGAAGCCTACACCATAGGCTCGGAGCGCCCTGAGCGTGCGCCCTTCATCCGGGACATCATCCGCTGAGGGGGCGAGTGCGTGAAAATAAGCTGCCTTGTGGACGACTGCGCCCGGGAGGGCGTGGGCGCTGAGCACGGCCTGAGCCTCTGGGTCGAGGCCTGCGGGAAAAAGTTGCTTTTTGACAGTGGAGCGAGCGGCCTGTTCCTCGAGAACGCCGCGCGCCTGGGCATAGACGTCGCGGAGGCTGACTTCGCCGTGCTCTCGCACGCGCACTATGACCACGGGGGCGGCCTCTCCGCCTTCCTGGAGGCGAACAGCCGCGCGAAGGTGTATGTCCGTGCCGGGGCCTTTGCTCCGCGCTACGCCCGCCGCAGGAACGGCAGGGTGGAGGACATCGGAATAGACGCGGCCCTTGCCGGGAGCGGCAGGATCGTGGAGACGGGGGAGAGCTGCGTCCTTGCTCCGGGACTGACGCTGTTTTCGGGCGTGCGCGGCCGCGAGCTCTTTTCGGGTGCGAACCGCCTGCTGTTGGGCCCGGACGGCGAGACGCCGGACGATTTCGCCCACGAGCAGCACCTGTTCATCCGAGAGGGGGAGCGCCGCGCGCTCATCGCGGGCTGCTCGCACAGCGGCATAGTGAACATCCTCTCCCGGCTCTCGGAGTTTGATCCGGCCCCGCCGGACGCCGTCGTAGGCGGCTTCCACCTGGCCGTGCCTGGCACTTCAGACGTCGACGAGGCACTGGTCGACGGCGTTGCTGAGCGCCTACTGGCTCTGCCCGGAACAATGTACTACACCGGTCACTGCACCGGGCTGCCCTCCTACGCACGCCTCGCCGAAAAAATGGGCCAGCGCGTCGCCTACCTCCACGCGGGCGACACGGTGGAGATATGAGCTCTGACAAGCGTACAGCAAGAAATATCCGCCCCCGGAATGCTCTGGGGGCGGACATTTTTTGAGTATCAGATGTAGACTATGGGTTTTACAAGGTCGACAGGCTTGTTCGCCATGAGGTCGAAAGCGGGCTCTATGCTCTCGTAACCGTGCAGCTCATGAGTAATAAGACTGTCGGCGTCAAGCCGCCCGGACTTTACGATTGAAAGCAACTTTTCGGTGCGAACCCTGCCTCCGGGGCAGAGGTTTCCGACCAGGGTCTTGTGCGCGCAGAAAGCGCCGGAGTCAGCGGGCTTTATGAGCACCTCCTTGGAGAGCCCCAGAAGGTTGGCGACACGGCCGTAGACATGTACAAGGCCCATTGCCATGCTTATCGTGCTTTCGCTCCCACCGGCAACTATTACGGCGTCTGCCTTGGCGGGGCCGAGGACTTCCGCAAGCTGTGCGGCGACGTCGCCGGCCTTGTAGTCGATCACGGTCTCAGCGCCGTATTTGATGGCGAGTTCACGAGTGATAGGCCTGCTGCCAACAGCGATTATGCGGCCCGCGCCGCGCAGGGCAGCACCGGCAACGGACATCAGACCCACAGGGCCGATTCCTATTACTACCACGGTGTCTCCATAGCCGACCTCGGCCATCTCGACCGCGCTGAAGCCGGTGGTGATCATATCCGTGGCAAGCACGCCGGATGCAAGGGAGACGCCTTCGGGTATTCTGGCGAGGTTCATATCTGCAAAAGGTATACGGAAATACTCACCGAACACACCGTGGTCGCGCAGGGAGGTGAAGCGGCCGCCGGCCTGTCCGCCGGAGTGCTGGTACCAGCCGCTCTGGACCTCGAGCGTGAGCCAGTTGGGGGTGACGCAGGGGACGGCGACGACATCGCCGACCTTGAAGTCCGTCACAAGAGGGCCGACCTCTACAACGCGGCCCACAGCCTCGTGGCCGAGAACGATGTCCGGGCGCTTCTGGCCGGACTTGCCTAGTATCAGGTTGGAGGCGGCGTCGCCGCTTGCCATATTGGCACGGGCGGAGTGCACGTCGGAAGTGCAGGGGGAGACGGCGACTGGCTCAAGAATAGCGTCATATGGGTTCTGAATCTCGGGCTTGGGTATCTCAAGCCAGCCTACCCCCTTGTTGGGGAAGCTGGAAGACAGGCAAAAACCTTTCATTGCAAGTTACCTCCTATTAAATGCAAGTATATCCCCCGTCGCAGGGGATGGTCACGCCGACCATGTAGCTGGCCTCGTCGCTGGCGAGGAAGCAGACCGGGGCGGTTATCTCGCCCTCACGTCCGCCGCGCTTTATGGGGGTGTTGTCGCTGGCGATCTGGTTTACCAGCTCCCACATGCCCTCGGTGGCCTCGGTCCTGAAGTAGCCGGGACTCACGGCGTTGACGTTGACGCCGTACTTGGCCCACTCGCTGCCCAGGGCGCGGGTAAGGTTCACAACGCCGCCTTTGGCCGCGGCATAGGGGGAGTTTTTGGTGCCCCTGCTGCCAACAAGACCGTACATGGAGGCTATGTTGATGATGCGGCCGTAGCCCTTATCTATCATGTGCTTTGCAAATGCGCGGCAGCAGCGGTAGACGCTGTTAAGGTTGAGATCAGCTATGCTCAGCCAATCGTCCAGATCGCCCTCCGCAGCATCTATCTGATGGCCGCCACCAGCATTGTTGACAAGAATATCTATTTTCCCGAAGTGATCTATGCACTTAGCTGCGGCTGCAGTTACCTGCTCGTTGTCGGTGACGTCGCACTTGACAACGAGGCAGTCTACGCCGAGAACGCGTATTTCCTGAGCCACCTCATTGAGCTTTTCTTCGCGCCTTGCGAGTATAGCAACGTTGGCACCCTGACCCGCAAGGGCGAGGGCTATCTCACGGCCGAGTCCGGCGGAGGCGCCGGTAACTACTGCGTTTCTTCCATGCAGATCAAACATTATTAATTCCTCCATTTGGTGCCGGAGAGATCAAATGACCTCTCCGGCGCGTTTGTTTTAGTCGGTAAGGCTCATAGCTGCATAGTAACCGCCGCGGACAGCGTTGCCTATGTTTCCTATCTTTTCGCTGTCGCCGATGATCCAGGTCTTCTTGGGGTACTTGCTGCGTACGGCCTCTGCGGTCTGGGCGTTGGGGCGCAGACCGAAAGCGGTCACAACGGTGTCTGCGGGCAGAAGCTCTTCCTGGCCGTCCTGATTCAGAATGGTGACGCCTTTCTCGTCAATCTTGGTGACTTTGCAGGAGGTGCGGAGGGTGATGGGATAGTCCTTCATCTTGTATTTAAGGGAGAACTCATTGATGGTGAACACGCCGTTGAGGACTTTTTCAAACATCTCTACGACGGTGACGGTCATGCCCTTTTCCTTCGCCAGGTCATAGGCGCATTCGCAGCCGGAGAGGCCGCCGCCGCAGACAACGATATTCTTACCTTTGACGAGATCCCAATTCATGTGCGCGTCGATAACACTGACAACATTCTCGCCGTGGATGCCGGGAATGGGCGGCACAAGCTCGTTGGCACCGGTGGCCATGACTATGAGGTCCGCCTGCTCCAGAACGGGGTCGTCGGCATGGATCTCTGTGTTCATATGTATGTCCACACCCAGCTTGCTCAGCTGCACGTCATACCAGCGCAGCAGGTCCTTGATGGGATCCTTGAAGTCCGGGGTGGAGGCCACAAGCATATTGCCGCCCTTCACGCCGCTCTTCTCGAAGAGGGTGACCTTGTTACCCTGGAGAGCGGCCACGCGGGCGGCCTCCATGCCGCCGGGGCCTGCACCGACCACGACAACGTTCTTGGGGGGATCGACCTTTTTGATGTTGAAGAACATCTCCTCATTAGCCCTGGGGTTGAGAGCGCAGCTGACCTTGGTGGTTCGGTCCACGGTTCTCCTGACGCACTCCTCGAGGCAGCGCATGCAGGGACGGACGTCTTCTCTCTCGCCGTTCATCAGCTTGTTGGTCAGGTCCGGGTCACAGATCAGTCCGCGGCCGAAGAGAACGAAATCGGAGTTGCCGGACTCGATGAGTTTGACGGCGGTCTCTGGGGTGTGGTTTCCGGCGTTGAGAAGAGGCTTGTCGGTGTGCTTTCTCACGGTGGGCAGGACATAGGCCAGGGGCTGGTCACCCAGATATTGAGTGGGGAAGACGTAGTCGATGTTGTCGTAGCTGCCTGCGTCGCAGTCGAAGGCGTCTACGCCGGCCTTGGTCAGCACGTCGAAGGTAGGACCGCAGTTTTCGAGGGTACGAGAGCCTGGGACCCTGTGATCGGGGGCGATGCGGTAGATGACGGGCATGTCGCTGCCGGCGCCGCGCTTGATGGCCTGCAGAATCTCAACGGCAAAGCGGGCCCTGTTCTCATCGCTGCCGCCGTATTCGTCCTCCCTGTGATTCCACAGCGGGGACATGAACTGATCTATCAGATAACCGCAGTGGGCGTGCACCTCAATGATATCATATCCGGCGCACTTTGCACGATAGGCGGCCTTCTCATAGCCCTCCACGTACTCGTGTATCTCGTCTACGGTGAGGGCGTGGCACTTGATGTTGGGGTCCCACCTGTAGGGAATGGGGGAAGCGGAGACAGGGGGGCGTCCGTCAAGCATGGTGGGGAAGGCGTGGCGGCCGGAGCCGACGCCGATGGCAATGGCTGCCTTGGCGCCGTACCTGTGTATGCGTTCAACCATGTCGGTGTGGTGGGGGATGACGCTCTTGTCCTCCCAGTACATGGCGGTGATGCCGTTGGCGGCTTTGCGGGAAACCATGCTGGCGCCGATGATGATAAGACCCGTACCGCCGCGGGCTCTCTCCTCGTAGAACGCGGAGGTGAACAATGAGGGGCTGCCGTCGGTGTTGGTGGAAAAGAGACCCATGGCAGACATGCCGATGCGGTTCTTGATAGTCACGTTCCCTATCTTATAGGGTGTGAACAGTACGTCGTAGTTTACATTTCTCTCATTCATTTTGCTTATTTCTCCCTTATCTCATTTCACTAGTCAGTGGTGTGCCTGTGACGCAGCCGTTCAGGGCAGCATCGGAAATAGTGTCATCACAAGTGCGATGACTATGGTGCCTGCGAGCGTGGAGAGCACCGTCGTCACGAACATGGCGGGGTAGACCTCTTTGAGCTTCATGTGGCATATGGGCAGCAACATCAAAATGGAGCCGCTGTAGGGGAGCGTGTCCAAAATGGTGCCCGCGTAGGTGGATACCCTGTGTATGAGCTCAAGGTCCAGCCCCAGCTGGTCAACGAAGATCGGCGTCATGACGGGCAGACAGACGATAAGGCCTGTAGAGGAACCGCCGGTCAGCGCGCAGGTTATGGCGACGCAGATTATGAGCACCGCAACTGGGGGAAGAGGTATGCGCACGATGGCATTTACGATATCGGTAAACGCTGCCGTGGAGGTAACTATTCCCGCAAAGCCGACTATCGAGCCAACCGTAAAGAGCGGGCTTATGCTGTTCTGCGCGCCTGTACTGAGCACCGGCAGTATGTTCGGCGTCTTTATAAAGGGCCAGAACATCAGCAGAGACAGGACCGCGCCCACTGCGAGGGCGTACTCTATCCGCAGCTTCAGCGCTGCAAACAGCACAAAGACCACTATAAGCGGGATGACCGCCAACAGAAAGCCGGGCCGGTCCTGATGGGTCGAATACACCTCGTCGAGCTGGTGATAGGCGAAGTGCTCACCCCTGGCACGTGCGCGGTTTATCATGGTGTTGAGCACCAGCAGTGTCACGACCAGCTCCACTATGGAGCCGAGTATGCCGGCCACGAGTCCGCAGGTGGACGAGGTGCCGAGGTAGTTCATCGCAACGATATTTGTCGTCTGCGGACTGCCGGGGCCGGTCAGAGCGAAGGTGAAGGTGCCGTTTGCCAAAATGCCGAGCACGAATTTTTTGGGGATGTCGGCTTTTTCGAGAATGGTCAGCGAGATTGGATACAGCAGAATTATCACAACGGTGACGATGATGCCGCCGTAAGCAAGTACAGTACCGATCAGGGTGAGGATCAGCATTGCAAGGATTTGCTTTTTCTGCTGTGATAGGTGGTCAAATTTTATCCAGCCTGTGATGGAGCTTGCTATGGACAGCGCAGCGCCGCTGCGGCCGTATACCTGGGCCTGGATGCAGCCGAAAAGGTATATAAGGAAAAACTGCCCTATGAAGTTTTCCATCTTTACAATGTAGGTGTCGTTGATGGACTCCCACTGTAGCGCGACAAGTTTTTTGAGAAATTGGGACAGCATACTTGAGAAAAAACGGGCCAATCTTAGAAGCATTTCCGAGCCTGCTCGCTTGCGTCAACCGCCCCCCAGAAGCACGGGAGCGGCACACGCAAGGGGGCGGGCTCAAAGCATACGGGAGGAGCGACGAATAGCCGCCCCTCCCGTGCTTTTTGCCCTCTTGTGGGTTAGGTTACTACCGGCCCTTTACGGGCCGTTTTGCGGGCCTCTACGGCCCTTCGGTGGGTGTCCCTGGGGCGTTACTCCTCCGGCTCGAGAGTGCCTTCCTCCTGCGCCGCCAGATACTCGGCGACGGGGATGATGTACTCCTCGGGCAGGGACTCAATATCGCGCTTGCTGTTCTTCACCAGAACGGCATAGACGGAAATCATGTACTCTTTCACTTTCATTTTGCTTGTCCTCCTTCAATCTGCTTGATCTTACTTTCGAGGCTCGAGACCTTCTCCGTGAGCCCCATGACCTCCTCGAAGAGACCGGCGATCGCCTCATAGAGGTCGATGTTCTGCTCCTCCGCTTCTTCCGCCCTCTGACGCTCGATCTCGGTGATCGGCATCTTAGGGGTCAGATACTTCATGCTCTGGTTCATTCGTAAGCACCTCCAAACCCGGAGATCGAGACCTCTCCCTCATAGCCCTCGTTCTTCTCGATGGTGAAGCGGACATTCACGCCCCACTTTTCGGCGGTCTTGGACTGGTTGAGGAAGTTGTAGACCCGGTTGATCGCGACCTGCGCCGTGATGTCCTCCCACGCCGGGGAGGCATCAAAGGCATTGTTACACGCTTCGACCTTGGCGGCCGATCCTTCAATGTGCCATGTGGGAGTGATGAGGATCTTCGTCGCCCGGGCGTCGGTTTCCTCCGGCTTGGCGAACTGGAAGGCGATGACCGTCTCCTTCTTGGAGAAGTTCCAAACCCTCACGCTCGTCGCGAAGTTGCCGTCCACGGCCTCGACGCGGAGCTGGTGCGCCCCGTTCGTGAGGGTGAGCCAATTCTCGCGGGAGAGCTCGATCGTCTCCTCCTGGCCGAGTGTCGCTTGATAGCTGCGGATCTGCTTGTCGTCGATGAACTCGGTGACGACCACGTTGTCGCCCTCGACGTCGGTGACGGTGTACTTCTCGGCGAAGCTGCCCGTCTGCTGGCCGAGATCTTCGTCCTGTCCAGAGATAGCCGGGGCCGAGTTCGTCCGCTTGAAGGTGAGGCGGCGGTAGGTCGTGCCGCCCTGGCCGTCGCTGGCCGAGATGACGAGATTGTTGACCGTATTGAGACCCAGGGCGTAGAGCTTTTCCGAAGTGATAGAGACGGAGAGCTGCTCGCCCTTGGGGGCATTGTTGACGGTGCGAAGAACCTCGTCGTTCAGCTTTTCGACGACCGTGACTTCGTCGCCGTCCGCGTCGTCGACGGTGTAGTTGTAGGTGAAGCCGATGTTCTTGTCTCCGAGGTTGGTGTCCGAGCCGGAAATGGTCGGGGCGGAGTTGACTCGGGTGAATGTCCATGTCCGAGTAGCGGTTCCACCCTGGCCGTCCGTTACGACGGCCTTGACCGTGTGGCTCCCGAGGGAGTGCTCTCGGATGTTGATCGAGATGGTGTTTTTTGCTTTTCGCGTCGGGGCGAACGACTTCGTCGTTCGCCCATCAATCGACTCCGTCGCCGCGAGGACGTCGCCGGAGTCGGCGTCGTCGACCGTGTACTCGATCGTGAAGTTCTGGTTCTTATCTCCGAGATTGCGGTCACTGTCAGAGATCAGAGGGTCAGTGTTCAGAATTTCAAGGACGGGGCGGAAACCGAGGGTCGCGTCCCGATGGGACGAGGCGAGCCAACCCCAGTAGCGGGCCGAATTGCACCCACGGCCCGCGCGGTACGACGCCCCCTCCGCGTAGGTCTCTTGGCACCAGGAATACACATAGTACCAGTTCCAAAACTTGTTGTGAGCGCTGTTGAGGTCGGTCGCGTTAGTGTTGCTGTCCAGGTCGGAGGAGACCGGAGCAGGGAGGCCGGAGATGACTTCCTCGCGAGTGATGAACCTGTCCCACTCATTATTGGTAGGAGTTCCGCCCGCATAAGTGTCTCCGTTCCGGTAGTTGCTGCCGCCAGTGAGGAGGCGGCACTTGTATTTTGCCCCGTCAATGGTGACGGTCTTGCCGGTGACGTAGCCCTGCCCGTTCAAGTCGTCCCACGAGACATTGACCAGGATGACGCGGTCGCAAATGAGCAGGGTCTTGTCTCCGTCCTTGATCTTGACCCATTGGAGCTTGTTCGCGTCTGCGCTGGGGGTGTTCCCGAAGGTATAGTTCGCCATGCTGCCGGACATCGAGGGGATGTCGCCAGCAGCAGACGCGCCGGACGGTGTCGTATCATTACGCCACGGCCTTGTGGGCCGCTTGAGGATTGCGCCGTTGTTGTAGAAGCCGCCGAGCTTGACGGTTCCGAGATATTGCGCCATAAGGGATCGCTCCTTCCGTTTTAATGAAGCGGTAGGGCGCGAATATCTTCTTCGCGAGGTTGTAGGCGCTGGCCCACCGAGCGAACCCGAGCCACGAGTTGACCGCCTGGACGACCGCCGCCCGCGTGATCTTGCCTTCCCTCAACTTCCGAACCATCGCTTTAATACGCCGCTTCTCCCGTCGCTTGGACTCGGTGCGGAGCATTAAGTGGGTGGCTTTGATTTTGAAGCCGTAGGCGTTCACGCCCTGCCGCATATAGAAAACCTTTGTCTTTTTGTTGGTGTCAAGGTGTAACCTCACGCGGAGGAACTCCTTGATCTTCGCCAGCCACTCCCGGGCGATCTCCTTGCTCGGTGCAATAATGACAATGTCGTCCATGTACCGGGTATAGAGCTTCGCGCCGAGGAAGCGGACGCAAAATTGATCGAGCTCGTTGAGGTAGATGTTCGCGAAGTCCTGGGAGCTGACATTCCCGAGTGGGATGCCTCTCTCGCCCTCCGGCGAGCTGTCAATCACTTTGCAAAGAAGCCGGTAAAACCGAAGGAGATCCCCGTACATGTCGGGGCGCTTCTTCTTGAGCTTCTTGAACCGCTTCGCAAGAATTTTCTTGAGCAGGTCGCGGTCGATGGAGTAGAAGAACTTCCGGGCGTCGATCTTGATGACGGCCACGTCGTCGCCCCATTTCATACGGGCGACCCTCATGTCGTGCTGCACTTTGAAGGCGGCGCGGATCGGGCCTCTCCCGTACTGGCAAGCAAACGAGCCATTGATGAACACGGGCCGGAACATGTTTTGCAGCTCCTCGTGGATGACGAGCTGCACCACCTTGTCGCGGAGCTTCGGGATGGAGAGGTCTCTCCGCTTCGGCTCCGTGATGACGGTGAAGTGATACGGGCCCGGCGTGTACTTTGAGCTCTTGAGCTCGCGCCAGAGGTCGACGTTGTTCTTCTCCCGGAAAAGATCGTACTTGACGGCCTCCCGGGTGTACTTTCTTTGCCCTCTTAGGGCTTGCTTGTAGCCGACCTTTATCCTCTCGTAGCCGACCGCCTCCTCATAGGTGGCAAGCGGCATGATAGGTGGGATCGGCGGGTGTTTAATGTTCTGCGCGGTTTTAATAAATAAGGGGAATTTCGTCATCGTGGCATCCTTTCCTTTTCAGAAACGGCTTGGCACCTATGACGCGGGTTTATACCCACATTGTAGACTTGCCCCGGCCTCCCAATACGAGAGGGCGAGCCGGAGGTTCGTCACTGTTTTTACGCCGTCAGAGACAAGGCGAAGGATTACCTCTCCCTTGAAGTATAACAAGGACACGCACTCGAAGCCGTAGCCGCGAATGACGTAATAACCTACAAGGCGGGGCGGAAACCGAGGTTCGCGTTCCGATTGGACGAGTCGTTCCAATTCCAGTTGCGGGCCGAATTGTACCCACGGTTCGCGCGGTTCGACGCCATACAGAGATAACCCTAAGTAGGTGC
>OLZO01000313.1_pt1 | contig 32210 bp, 25 predicted proteins | sample 1644431 | NCBI WGS metagenome assembly OLZO01 (sample SAMEA103958145, study PRJEB25191) | human gut metagenome | biome: human-associated habitat [ENVO:00009003]; feature: intestine environment [ENVO:2100002]; material: feces | place: Germany | collected 2013/2015
AAGCGCTGCATGAACTGCGGCTGCTACTCCGTCAACGCCTCCGATATCAGCCCCGTACTCGTCGCGCTGGACGCCGAGATAAAGACCACGAAGAAGACCCTGCCCGCCGCCGAGCTCTTCACGGAAAAGCTCAAGGTCAAGGACATGCTCGACCCCGACGAGCTGGTGACGGAGATAGACATCCCCGTGCGCGAGGGTGTGAGCGCACACTATGACAAGTTCCGCCTGCGTGACAGCGTGGACTTCGCCATGGTAAGCCTCGCCAGTGCCTACGAGCTCGAGGGCGGCGTTATCAAGAGCGCCCGCCTGGTGTTTGGCGGTGTCGCCCCTGTGCCGCTCCGGCGCGAGGCGGCGGAGAGCTTCCTCACCGGCAAGGCTCCGACCGAGGAGACCGCCGAGAAGGCCGCTCGCATTGCCCTGGAGGGCGCGGTGCCTTTCGAGAAAAACGCCTATAAGGTTCAGGTCGCGATGTCGCTTGTAAAGCAGTCCGTCCTGAGACTGAAGGCATAAGACATACAAAACAGTCCCCCGTGGCGCGCCGCGGGGGACTGCGGAGGTTGACAAGGATGGAAAAGCTGAGGATAATACTTACAGAGGAATGCAACCTCGCCTGCCGGTACTGCCGACGCTCTGAGGACGCCGCACAGGCGGAGCGCTCCTCCGTGCTGACTGCTGCCAAGGGTGCAGAGCGCGTGGAGCTCGCGGGAGGCGAGCCCCTGCTCTGGCCGGACATCTGCGGCTTGGTGCGTGAGCTGAAGTCCCAGCCGGGCACGGACTGGGTAGGACTCACCACCAACGGCACGAGGCTCGCGCCTCTGGTGCCGGAGCTTGCCAAGGCGGGGCTCGACGGTGTGAACCTGCACCTCGACACCTGCAATGCCTTTGACTTTGCCGCGATAACGGGCCGCGAACAGGTCATGAACGATATCCTGAACGGCCTATGGGCCGCAGTCGCCCATGGCATACCCGTGACAATATCGAGCGTTCTGTTGCCAGAGACCTTGCCCCAGATATCCGTCATGGCCGGGCTCGCCAAACAGTACGAGCTCACCGTCCGCTTTGTCAGCCTTCCGGGAATGAGCCCGGGAAGGGAGGAGGCGCTCTCCGTCCTTAGCCGGTACATCAAGCATCTGGAGCCTGACGGCGAGGTGTGGCGCTCGAACGAACTGAGAGGCTGCATCACTTTTGGCTGTGAGATTCCCGGTGCCTTCGGCATGGAGGGATGCGAAACTGTGAGCTTTGGGGAGGAGAAGCGTGAAGGACAGCCCTAACATCAGGATAAAGGTGCCGAGCTTCATAAGCTCGCGGCAGAACGCATGGTTCTTTCAGCGGCTGGGAGAACCGGTGGAATTCCGCGCCGATCAGCTCATAGCCATGCCGGGAATGTACCCGCAGTACAGTTACTTTCTCAAGACGGGACGGGTAATCGCCGGAATCGTGAGCAGCGCGAACCGCCAGCGGTTGATGCTGTCCTTTGAGGATAGCAGCCTGCTGTTGGAGCAGTATCAGCTCACGGGCAAGCCCTGCGACCTCTATTATCGCGCTGTTTCGCCGTGCACGGCGCAGATGATATCCTACCACGACCTTACGCAGGCGATGAAGGCGGATTTTTCCGTGACGCTGGACGTGCTTAACGCAATCTCAGACCTGGGGGCGATGTCGCTTTCGCAGCGAATGTTTGAGACGGGTGCAGATGCTACGATGAAGATATGCTCGCAGTTTCTGGACTTTGCTCTGGCCTTCGGCGAGGAGGACGGCGGCGAGATAGTGATCACAGAAAAGCTGACGCAGGACAAAATAGGCGCACTTAGCGGCCTGCACCGCGTTACGGTGTCGAAGGAGCTCAAGTCGCTGCGCGAGCTGGGGCTCATACGCGTGGTGGACGGCTATTACCGAATAAAAAGCCTCAGTGCACTGATGGATTACTGCGACGAATACTCGAGGAGAGCTGAAAGTGAAAGTTGAGGAATACGCTGCACTGCGGGATAGGTATCCCATGCCCGCCGACGCCGTGAGCGTTGGCACAGCGGCCGACGGCGACACCGGAAGTGTGATAGCGGTTGGCATTGTGACACGCCGGCTCACATACTTCAAGACGGGCTATGTCTGTCAGAAAAACGCACCACCTGAGCTGCATGCCTGTGCCTGTGCTTTGCTCGGGCTGATACAGGACATGCCGGTCATAAAGACGGTGCTGCTGAAGCCCGAAGATGTCTGCGAGCGAATATGCGGTGAGGAGCAGCCGACGAGGGAGCTGCTGCGCTCTGCCGCCTTGGTACTGACAGCTCTGCGTCAGGCATTTAAGGGCCTGCTTGCTGAGCAAGGCGACGTGGAATAAACGCCGAGCCCCGGTATATGCCGGGGCTCGGTACTTTTTTAACCATCTACGGTACAGAATGCGGCCTGATTGCCCAGTTTTGAGACTGTGAAACTTTCAGCAGATTTTTTCACCAACTTTGCCAAGACACAGGCATTTATCCAGTTGCTTTTTGTGAAAATGTATGTTATACTACAAACAATCTGTGTCACCGGTTGAGAAAACGCCATTTCGGCAGCAGTCTGCTGCGGTTTTCAGCCTTTTCCGCAGTGCCGAAAGGCAGTCCTTACCGGGGCAAGGATGCCCGCGGCCTTGCAGCGCGACGGCATCACTGCAACTCTAAATTAAATAGTGTTCAGGAAAGGATGTATTGCATGGATCAAAAGTACAATGCTCTGTTTACACCCTGGAAGATCGGCAATGTGGAGATCAAAAACCGCATAGTCATGTGTTCCATGGGCGGCACATCCCTTTTCGGCTGGATGGAACCCAGCCATTTTGACAAGGAAGCCGCATACTTCCTGCTTGAGAAGGCCAGAAACGGTGTCGGCCTCGTCCTGCCCGGCATGCAGTGGGTCCGTGATGTCATGGGCAACCGTTGGCTCTACAACAACAAGAGCATCTACAAGCCCCTGAAGGAGTACATGAAGGAATTCCACAAGACCGGCTCCAAGCTGTTCATCCAGCTTGCCGCGGGCTGCGGACGTTCCATGGCTGTAACCGATATGATCGGCATGTGCCTTGATCACCCCATCATCGGCAAGCTTGCCAGCCCGGTAATGGACGCCGAGTATCTCTGCGCTTCTGCTTCCGATACGCCTAACCGCTGGAAGGAGGACTACAAGTCCAAGCCTCTGACCGTGGAGCAGATCCAGGAGAGCGTCGCCGCCTTCGGCAAGACCGCGAAGCTGCTGCGCGAGGCGGGCGTCGACGGCGTCGAGATCCACGCCGTTCACGAGGGCTACACCCTCGACCAGTTTGCCATCGCCAACTTCAACTACCGCACCGACCAGTACGGCGGCTCGCTGGAGAATCGTCTGCGCTTCGCCACCGACATCGTCAAGGAGATCAAGAAGGAAGCCGGAGCGGATTTCCCCGTCTCCCTGCGTTACTCCGTCGTCTCCAAGACGAAGGACTTCTTCAAGGGCGCTGTCCCCGGCGAGGAGTTTGTCGAGTTCGGCCGCGACATGGCCGAGTCCGAGAAGGTCGTCAAGCTGCTTGAGGAAGCCGGCTACGACATGCTCAACTGCGACAACGGCACCTACGATGCCTGGTACTGGGCGCATCCGCCTCAGTATATGCCCAACAACTGCAACCTCGCGGAAGTTGAGCACATCAAGAACTTCTGCAACATCCCGGTCGTCTGCGCCGGTAAGATGGAGCCCGAGGTCGCCGCGGCCGAGATCGAGGCCGGCAGGCTCGACGCCGTCGCCATCGCGCGCCAGAACCTCGTTGACCCCGAGTGGATCATCAAGATCCAGGAAGGCCGCGAGGAGGACATCAAGCCCTGCATCCGCTGCCACAACGGCTGCTTCAACATGGCCAAGTACAAGGGCACGAACAACCTGCAGCCTCTGTGGGATTCCATGCACCTGGCCCGCTGCGCGCTGACCCCGCCGACGATGCAGCATAATAAGTATAAGATAGTCCCGACCACAAAGCCCAAGAAGGTCGCCGTCATCGGCGGCGGCATCGGCGGCATGGAGTGTGCCCTGGTGCTCAAGCGCCGTGGCCACAAGCCGGTCATCTTCGAGAAGACCGACCGCCTGGGCGGCCTGTTCATTACCGCTTCGTCCATGTCCTTCAAGGAGAACGACAAGCAGCTCATCGAGTGGTACAAGAAGGAGATCGCCCGCAACGGCATCGAGGTCCGCTTCAACACCGAGATCAACGACATCAAGACTCTGGGCGGCTTCGACGAGATAATCGTCGCCACCGGCTCTGTGCCCAGAAAGATGCCTATCCCCGGTTTCGAAAAGACCCTCACCCTCACCGAGCTGCTGGCCGAGAAGAAGCCGGTCGGCGACAAGGTCGTCATCTTCGGCGGCGGCCAGTCCGGCTGCGAGGCTGCGCTCGAGCTGGTGCTCCAGGGCAAGCACCCGACAGTAGTCGAGTATGCTGTCGACCTGGTTGCTGCGGCCAACGTACCTCTGCCGAACGCCTCCTACCTGCGTGAGGCCCTGGTGTTCCACAAGGTGCCCATCTATCTTGAGTCCACCATCACGAACATCGGCGACAAGACCATCACCATCAAGGGTAAGGACGGCACCGTTACCGAGGTCGAGTACGACAACGTCGTCAACGCCATCGGCTTTGTGCCCACTCCTGTGGCGAAGAAGGGCAAGAACGTCCACCTCGTGGGCGACTGCATCGCCATCGGCAACCTCCGCACCGTCATTTGGCGTGCGTGGGACGTCTGCATGAAGATCTAAATCACATAAGCGATGCCGGCCGGAAGTTCTCCGGCCGGCATTTTTTATCTGGATTTAACACGATCGTGCTTGAAACATGAGCATATAGCCGCATATAATGCAGTAGAAGCCTGAGAAAGGAGGCGATAGAATGTACGGTGATATTGACGATCTCATCTTCGGAAGCAGCGAAAATCATGTGAGCGAGAAGTGAATGACAGTACTATGTGAGATGTGAGCTCGGCGGAGGCCGGGCTTTTGCTTTTGATATACAGCCATAAAAAGGGAGGCCGTATGGCCTCCCTTAAGTCATATTTGCTCTATTAGTCTTCGATGTAGCGCATGATGATGGCTGCAGCCTGGGCACGGGTAGCGGTGGCAGTCGGGGTGACTGCGCCGTTCTCGTCGCCTTCGATGAGGCCTATGTCCATTGCCCAGATCATCGCATCCTTTGCCCAGCTGCTCACGCTGTCCGCGTCGGGAGCGGTGATGCTGCCGGAGATGGAAGGCTCACCGGCCAGACGGTAGAACATGGTGACGAGCTGCTCGCGGGTGATGGCCGCGTTCGGATTCTCACCGTCGCTGATGCCCTTGGCGACAGCCCACTCCTGAGCCTTGGCGTACCAGGTGGCGCCGCCGGTGGTGTCCACGCCCTCCATGCGGGCGAGAATGGTCCAGACCATCGCGCGGGTCAGAGTGGCATCGGGAGCGAACTCGTGGTCGTCAACGCCGTCCATAAGGCCCTTGTCGTAGACGTACTTGACAGCGTCATAGTACCAGGCGGAGGCGGAGACATCGTAGAAGGGGAAGTCGGGGACTTCGGGCTCGTCCGGGTCATCCGGGTCTACGTCAGGCAGGTTGCCCCAGACAGCGGTGAAGGTGAGATCCTCTTCAACCTTGACTACTTCGCCGGCCTTGTAGGTGACGTCACCGCAGCGCCAGCCGAGGAAAATGTATCCGGAGTTGGAGGGGGTGGGTAGGGTTATCTCAGTGCCGGCGGCGACAAGCTTGGTGGCGTATTCAGTGCCGTTGGACTTGAAGGTAACGGTGTAAACGGAGCCCTCAGCAATGTTGTTCTCATACTTGACGTCGGGCTGGATGCTGACGTTCACAGGGGTCTTGTTGTCCTTGCCCGGCTCGCCGATGATGACGGGGTAGGAGCCGTTGTTGCCGGAGAAGGTGCAGCCGGAAACGGTGGCACCGTCAAGGCTGGTGTCGCTGCCGTAGTTACCATCGTCGCGCGCCTTGATGAGCAGGGCGGTTCCGCTGTTCGCACCGTTGTTGGTGAAGGTGCAGCCGGTGAAGCTGATGTTCTTGTAGCTGCCGTTCTTAAGGTTGATGTCCACACCGCACATCCAGGTACGCATGCTGTCGTTGGCAACCTTGTTGGGGTCAGTGCCGTTGTTGAGGAACTTGCAGCTGGTGAAGCTGGAATCGGTGAGCTTCTCGAAGTAAGCGCCCTTTATGTAGCAGTTCTGAACGGTGAGATTATTGGCGGTGACACTGACGGGGTTGTCGTTAATATCAGTGGTGTTGCCCGCGGGATTTATGCCGAAGTAGAGACCGTAGGAGAAGCCGTCGACGGTGACGTTGGTGAGCCTGAGGTCGACAACGCCAAAGCAGTCGTTATAGGTGCCGATGCCCATGTAGGAGCCGGTGCCCTCATACGCCATGTTGTCGGAGCCCAGCATGCCCTTGAGCGTGAGGTCGGTGATGGTGAGGTTGTCGAGGTCGGCCTTGATGTGGATACCAGCGCACTCATTGGCGGTGACGGTGTTGTTGTTGCCGTCGATGGTGATGTTGTTCTTGATCTCAAGCGAGCTGCTGATGGTGGTGTCCTTCAGCACCTCCACCGTCTCGCCGTCCCTAGCCTCGTTGACAGCGTCGTTGAGGGAGGTGTAGTAGAGGGTCTGGCCGTTCTTTACTACACTTGCAACAGCATTGTCAGAAGTGTTGGGGGTGACGACGGTCTTACCATCTATAGTGTCAGAAGTGGCACTTTTGGAGACATACGCAGAGACATCACTGCTGAAAGTACCGCCAGTGATAAGGGGATCGCCAGTATTCTTGCCGGCAGCCATTGCCTGCCCATGAACACCACTTCCACCGGTAAACGTACCACCGGAGATATAAGCTGTGGCCTTGGCATTGATGCCGCCGTCTCCACCGGTGTTGTCATTGCCGCACGAAACAGCTACTCGATAGGCAGATGTATAGGTGCCGCCAGAAATATGAGCTTCGACTTCGCCCTCTTCACCGGCTATGTAAAGCGCATAGAAAGAGGCGGAGCCATCGGAAGTGTGCTCACAGGTGGTGGTCTCGAACGTGCCGCCCTTTACCTCAGCATAACCGTTGTTTATAGCGAGACCGCCCTGCACGCCAGAAACGTTGCCGTCGTTAAAATACAGCGTTCCGCTGCTGATAAAGCAGTAAGCCCAATGCTTATTGCCATTCACATCTATAGTCTTATTGCAGGAGGTGGTTTCAAAAGTACCGCCATTTACCGTGATGACTCCATCGCTGTTGACGGCAGCACAGCCCCAGAAGTAGCCGCCGTTTATTGTGGCAGTACCGCTTGCACGGTTATACACGGCGGCACCATCAGCGTATATGTGACCCTTATATGTGCCGTTCTCAATAGTAAGGGTACCAAAGTTGTTGATAGCACCAAGACCTCCATAAATTGAGTTGGAGCTATCGATCGTACCCTCACCGGTCATCGTCAGCGTGCCGTAATTTACGAGCGGCCTGCCGGTGAAATCATCAGCAACGGTGATGCTGTAACCATTCATGTCGAGGACGATATTCTGCCCCTCCTGAATAGTGATGATATCATCCGTGGTGAAGCCGGTGATATTATCGGTCAGCTCTACACGCGTTTCGGTGCCGTTGGCAGGAGCGGCGGCTATGTCAGCCTTGAGCTGCGTCAGGGCGGCATCGCTGTCCGCAAGCGCAAACGAAGGGAACAGCGCCAGTGCTATAATAAGCACCAAAGCGGCCGTAAAAAGTTTTCGCTTCATGATTTTTAGACCTCCAAAAAAATTGTGTATACTGGCAAGCTGATTGTACTACACGCATAGCTAAATAGCAACTATTACTTGCCAGTTCATATTCCTGCATCGCTGTAATATGCTATAAGGGGAGCGTGATGCAATGAATATGATAGACAGGGGCTTTACCGAGCTCGCATCTGAGATACGCTCGCTGGGGGAGAAGGAGCTCTATTACCGGATACGCCGCAGCTTTGACGCCGTTCCTGCCCAGACACGGAAAAGTTGCCAGGATTTCTTCAACCGCTTCGGATACTGGGGACGCCTCGACCCCGACAACGGAGTGTTCGACGAGATAGAGCAGAAGGAATTGGCACTTTTCGAGCATCTGGAGGAATACGTCTGGCTCTACGAGCACCTTGAGGACTACCGCTCAAAGTACACCCTCTACTCCATCCTCAGCAACTGGTACCGCTACGACTTCAAATCCACGGGGCTGACCAAAGAGTATATGTACGACGATTACTTCGACCTCGATATCGTCAAATGCACGCCTGATGAGGTGGTCGTGGACTTGGGAGCGTTCACGGGCGACACGGTGCTGTCCTACATAAAAAACTACGGAGAGGACTGCTACCGGCGTATATACTGCTACGAGATCACACAGGCGAGCTTTGAGCAGTTGGAGAAGAACCTCGCGGGCCTGCGGGACATAGAGCTGCGCCGCAAGGGCGTCTCCGACACCGAGGGGTACATGAGCATCATGGCGAATCCCAGCTCATCGGCCAATCAGCTTGTCCCGGACAGCGGAGGTGACGTCTGCGTCACCACGCTGGATGCCGACATCGACGAGCCGGTGACACTCATCAAGGCCGACATCGAAGGCGCGGAGCAGCGCGCCATTGAGGGCGCACGGCGGCACATACTCAACGATCACCCAAAACTGCTGATATCCGTGTACCACAGCAATGAGGACCTGTGGCGCATCCCCCAGATGATACACGAGATATCCCGCGACTATAAATTCTACCTGCGCTATCGCGGTTCTCCCATCTATCCGACGGAAATAACGCTGATCGCAATATGAGCAAGGCCGGTCCCTTCTGGACCGGCCTTTTGCTTCACTGTTGCTTTTCGCGATGCAATAGCTTTGAGAAGAAGCTCATGGCCCGGTGCGGTATGGGTGCTGAGGCAGCATTTTCAGCTGCTTCATTCATAAGACGTTCCTGACAGTCAAATGGTTCCCCCGGACGCGGTAAAGTCGTATAACTGCCGTCGGGCAGGAGCTGGCGGGCCTTGACGTTGTCGGATAGACAGGCGTCCAGAATACCGTGCAGCTTTTTTCGTACGGAGGCGTCTGTTATCGGACAGGCCACCTCCACGCGTCGGCGGGTGTTTCTTGTCATGAAGTCCGCAGATGAGATGTACATCACCTCATCGGCGCCCTCGCCGAAGCAGTAGATGCGCGAGTGCTCAAGATAGCGCCCCACGATGCTGATGACGCGGATGTTCTCCGTCTCTCCAGGAACTCCGGGCAGAATACAGCAGATGCCGCGCACGATGAGGTCTATTTTGACGCCCGCCTGTGAGGCCTCGCGCAGCTTACGGATGAGCCCTATGTCGGTGAGGGAGTTTATCTTGATGAGCATTCGCCCTGACTCGCCCTTGGCTATCTCGCGCTCCATGAGAGCAGTGAGACCGGAGCTCAGCCCGGAAGGAGCAACCAGCAGGCGCTCATAGCGGCCGTCGAGATTGGCAATGCACATGTTCTTGAAGAATTCCGCAGCATCGCGGCCTATTGCAGGGTCAGCGGTCAGCAGGGCAAGGTCGGTGTATTGCTTTGCGGTCTTTTCATTGAAGTTGCCGGTACCGACGTAAGTTATGCAGCGTATTTCGCCGTGCTCACGCCGCGTTATGAGGCAGAGCTTGGAGTGTATTTTGTAATCCTCAAAGCCGTAGAGCACCGTGCAGCCCGCGTCCTCGAGCCTCTCGGACCAGTCGATGTTGTTGAGCTCATCGAAGCGGGCGCGCAGCTCGATTATTACGGTCACATCCTTGCCGTGCTCGGCGGCCTCGCAGAGATAATCCACCAGCTTTGCCTTGCTGGCGAGGCGGTAAATGGTTATCTTGATCGAGATGACGGCCGGGTCGTTCGCGGCTTCGCGCAGCAGCCGAAGAAAGGGTGACATGCTCTCGTAGGGATAGGACAGCAGCCTGTCGTGACGCTGTATCTGCCGCGTCATACTCTCGGCCGGAGAGATACCGGCGGGCTCCTGCGGCTCAAAGGGCGGATAGCTCAACTCAGCGCGCCTTTCGGCGTCAAGCCGAGAGGGCAGGGAGTAGGCAAAGTCCAGGCACAGCGGCGCGCTTGTGACAAATATCTGCTCGTCGCTCACAGGGAGCCGTTCTTTGAGATAATTTGAAAAGTCCTTGCCTATCTCGCGTGAGAGCTCGAGGCGCACGGGCGCAAGTCTCATGCGCTGGCGAAGGGCACGGCGCATGGCTTTGCGGAAGTCGTCGCTGTCAAGGTCAAAGGCCTCGTCGTCGGGGTTTATGTCTGCGTTGCGTGTGACCCGAAAGACGGCCTTTTCGAGCACGCGATAGTTTTTAAAGATGTCCTCGACGTGTTCGAGCAGGATGTCCTCGGTGTGGATGTATCTCAGCTCAGGGCCAGGCAGGTACAGCAATGGTGCGAGTGCCTCGGGCATGGGCACGACCGCGAGCATCTCGCGGCCCTTGCGCTCAACCCATGCGCCGACGTGCAGGATGTTGTTTTTGAGATGCGGGAAAGGGTGGAGGTTATCCACTATCTGCGGCGAGATCACGGGTTCCATGCAGGCGTCGAAGTAGCGTGCACAGTAGTCGCGCTCCTCGGCTGAGAGCGAGTCTGCGTCGAGCCGGCGTATTCCCTCGGAACGCAGCCGCTGACTGAGCAGGGAGCAGATGTGTTCCCGCTTTCGGTAGAGCGGCCGTACCGCCTTGTATATGGCCGCGAGCTGCTCCGCCGGGGTCATACCCGAGCGCACGTCATGCGCGTCCGGCTTGACATTTGCGAGGTCGAAGAGGCTGCCGACACGTATCATGAAGAATTCGTCGAGGTTGCTGGTGAAGATCGCTGCAAATTTGAGGCGTTCCAGCAGCGGGACGGTGTCGTCAAGGGCCTCGGAGAGTACGCGGTCGTTGAAAGCAAGCCAGGAGAGCTCGCGGTCCTGCGTGTATGGTTGATCAGGCATGGAGCAGCCCCTCCTTTTCGAGCATGTGTTCAAGATAACCCTCGCGCACGCCGTAGCTGCTGGTGACGATGGTCTTGGCGCCGCAGAGCTCCGCCGCGGCGCTGAGCACTACCATTCCGGGAACAAGCGTGTGCACGCGCTCGGGCGCTAGTTTGAGGATACGGCGCATGAGCTTGCGCGGGTTGGCTTCGGCCTGCGCGAGCACGTCGCGGAGAAAGTCGGGCGAATAGCCTTCAGCCCCTCCGCCGGAGGCGAGATAGAGCTCATTGGCAGCGCGAACTGTGCCGCCTACGCCGCAGATGGGTTCGGGCACGAAGTCGCCCTTGGGCGGCAGAGCGGGGGAGATGACCTTGATTGCTTCGGCGCGCATGTCGCGAAGCTCCTGCTTGTCGGGGATGACGCCGGAGACGAAACGGTTGAAGAGCGAGAGCGAGCCGAGCGGCAGGCTACGTGCCGCAATCACCTCGCGCGAACGGAAGAAAACCAGCTCCGTGCTGCCTCCGCCTATATCCACGAGCACACCGGAACGCTCCTGCATACGGCTCACCGCGCCGCGATAGTCAAGAATAGCCTCCTCGCGGCCTGTGATAACATCAATTTTAAAGCCCGTCTCACGCTCTACACGGGCCACGATATCTGGAGTGTTTTTCAACCCGCGCAGCGAGGCGGTGGCGAAGGGATAGACGCGGCAGTCTGGCAGCAGCGAGAGCACGCCGCGGAAGCGCCGCAGGACGCCGAGCATGCGCTCGATGCCCTCCTCTGAAAGTGCTCCGTCTTCGACAAAGCCGGCGAGTCCCGCCGTAGCCTTGCTGCTGAGCGCCTGCCTGAGCTGTCCGTCCTCAAGCGTATAGATAACGAGACGTATGGTGTTTGAGCCTATATCAATAACGCAGTACAAATGCATGCCTCCTGATTTTGAACAATATATAGTATGATAGCCTGCGTATATAATATTTGCTCGAAATTTTCGTAAAATTACTGTAAACAGGCAGAAAAAATGGGCGCCCGGTCAGGCCGGACGCCCAAGTGCATGATAGTTATTTGCCGCTGAGGATTATGCTAAGCCGGATTTTATACTGTGCGCTCAGATTTCGTACCAGCGTATCTCATTCGCGCCGAGGCTGAGTTCGAAGGAGCTGCCGTCGCCGCGGTAGACGGTGGTCTGCTGGGGCTCGTAGGTGTTATTCACGACGCAGTACTTGCCGTTCTTCACAAAGGCGTGGACTTCAACGTTGAAGTTGCTGGAGAACCACTTGTGCAGGCTGTCCTCGTTGTGCGCTGACCAGAGGATTGCGCGGTAGAGCAAACGGCTGTTCTCAAAGGTGTAGGGCAGACCAGAGATGTAGACGCTGCGGCCCTCGCCGAAGCCATTGGCGGCCAGCTGCACTTCCTTCTCGCGCTGGACGAGTATTTCCGTACCGGGCAGGGCGTACATGCTCTTTTTGCCCTCGCCGAAGTCCACAGGCTTGGTGCAGTCGGCGGTGATGAAGTGGTCGGGATGCTCGTCCCAGTTGTACTTGTCGTAGCCGAGAGTGAAGCCAGTCTCCTTCTCAACGCCGAGAACCTGGGCGAGCTGGATATAGCGGCCCTGGTACTGGTGGCCGGAGGGCTCGCCGACGCCGATGAAGCCGCCGCCGTTCCAGACGAAGGCCTTGATGGCGGAGCTTATCTCTGCGTCCTCCCAGATGGCGCCGCCGGTGTGAGCGGTATCGCCGTCGCCGACGTTGATTATGACGTCTATGCCCTTCAGGCAGTTCGGGTCGGCCTTGATGTCGTCAAAGCTGATGAACTTTACGTCAAAGGGAGCGCCCGAGAGCGCCTCAATGATGCCGGCATAGCTGTAATTCTGCTTCTGATAGAGCGCGTGGTGCACCATGTGGCAGCCCCAGGAACGGGCCTTGCCCCAGGAGTTGAGCACCGCGACGGTCTTGACGCAGTAGGGAGTGGTGCCCTTGATGTTCTCATAGAGCTCGCGGAACTCGTCGCAGACGGACTGGACGTAGTCGAGAAACTCGGGAAACTCACAGGCGAGCTTGAGATAGCCGCCATAGCCGATGCGGTCGATGGGCTTGCGCAGGATCGCGCGGCGGGCAGTTACCCAGTTCTCCTTGGCCTCGCGTACGGGGTCGCCGCCCTCGTGGAAGGTGTCCGGGAAGAAGTAGGGGAGGAAGCGGCCCTCGGTGTACTTGACGCCGGGGATGTCCGAGATGAGGCGGAGAGTGGAGCCATTGCCCACGCTGCCGACCACGGCGTCGAGCCCGATGGTCTTGAACTCGTCCATATAGGGCTCGGTGCCTATCCAGTGGTCGCCGAGGAACATCATGGCCTCCTTGCCCAGCTCGTGGGTGATGTCGACCATTTCCTTGGCGAGCTTCGCGACCTCGCGGCGCTGGAAGGCCATGAAATCCTTGAATTCCTTGCTCGGCACGCGGTACTGGTTGTTGTAGTAGCCCTGGTCGATTATGAACTCGGGGCGGAACTTGTAGCCGACTTCCTTTTCGAATTGCTCAAGTATGAAGGGGCTGACGCTGGCGGAGTAGCCGTACCAGTCAACGTATTTCTCGCGCTTGAGCTCGTCGAACACCAGGGTGAACTGGTGGAAGAAGGTGGTGTAGCGGATGACGTTCACGTAGGGGTGCTCGGCGATGAACTTGCGCAGGCGCTCCATAGTGAACTTGTGCGTCTTGGGCTGACGCACGTCGAAGGTTATCTGGTGCTCAAAGTTGGTCCAGCCGTTGGTGACGGCGTTGTACATGTGCACCGGGTCCCAGATGAGGTAGGCGAGGAAACTGACGGAGTAGTCGTGGAAGGCCGCGGGTTCATCGATGACGACGCAGCCGGTCTCCTCCTCATAGCGCCAGGCGGCGGGATCCAGCGGCTTGCCCAGGGTGCGGTCCATGACTTCCCACCAGCGCTTGATGTCGTCGCGAGTGTTGACCTGCATCAGCTCGCGGCTGACGCCCTGCATGAGCTCAATGCTCAGCGGTCCGCCCGAGGCAGTCTTGAAGCCGGTGGATATGTAGCACTGCTGGACCTCGTCCGGATTTGCCTTTGCCCAGGCGTTGTCCTTGCGGGTGGTGTAGTAAGTGGAGTAGACCTTGGCGTCGACGCTCTTGAGCTCCTCGGGGTAGTCGGTGCCGTCACAGTCGCGGATGGCGTCCGCCCCCCAGCGCTTGAGCAGCTCAAGCGTTTCCGGCACGACGTCCACGTCGGTCGGTATTGTGACGCGGCCTTTTATACGTTCACTCTCGCTCATTGTGTTCTCCTTAGTTAAGAAAAGATTTGCGCCTTATTTGCGGACCTTCGGGTCCTCAAAGGGCTTGTTGTAGAGCAGCAGCGCGGTAAGCAGCAAAATGACGCCGACTATCATCAGTATGAGCCCGGTCATCTTGCCGGTCATCGACCAGCCAATAAATACGAGCGCCAGTCCGGCCACCACGAAGATGAGCATCAGCAGAGCCCGAAGGCCCATGTGTTCTTTCCAGAATTTCATATCCGCACCTTAACCTTTCAGTCCGCCGACGGTCATGCCCTGGATAAGCTTCTTCTGCACGCAGATATAGAGTATCAGCGTGGGGAGCATTACCATTACAAGACCGGCATACATTGTGCCGTACTGCGCCGCGGACTGCTGCGCCTGCATGAGGTTCAGCAGACCGACTGGGAGGGTCTTTGCACCGGTGGCCGAGCTCATGAGGGTCATGGAGATTATGTACTCATTCCAGAAGGAGAGGAAGTTGAAGAGGATGATGGTCACGATGGAGGGCTGAGCCATGGGGAAGATGATGCTGACCATCGTACGTCCGTAGCCGGCGCCGTCAATATAGGCAGCCTCCTCGTAGTCATGCGCGAGGGTGGCGAAGTAGCCGGAGAGCAGGTAGATGGTGAAAGGCAGGGCCGTCGCAGCGTAAACTATCGAGAGCACAACAAGGTTATTGAGCAGGAAACCGCTGCCGAAGGTGTTCTTGAGCCAAGTGTCGCCGTCACGCAGCATGAGGAAGATCGGGACAACGATGTAGTTGACGTTGATAAACAGGCCCGCCATGAAGGCAGTGCTCAGGAACTTCTGTCCGAAGAACTTGAACCTGGACAGGCAGTAGGAGGCCGGCAGCGCCACAACGAGCAGGATTACCAGGGAGAGCGCAGTAACAAAGACGGAGTTGAGCATGTAATCGCCCATCTTTGCGGTTTCCCAGGCATCCACGAAGTTCTGCCAGTAGAAGCCGAGCGGAAGCGACCAGGGGTTGCCGTAGAACTCGCTGTTCTGCTTTATGGAGGCCATAAAGACCCAGGCCACAGGAACTACGATACTGACGGCAAGGAGTATGAGGACAATATAGATAAACGCTTTGTAGAGCTTTTCACCGGAGTTGCCCTTGTGGACCTTTTCAGTCTTTTCCATATCCTCGCCTCCTTTCAGAATTCAAGCGGCGTGCGCTTAGTGACCTTGTTCACCAGTGCGGAGAGAATGAAGGAGAACAGGAATATCACGACGCCTATGGCCATGGAGTAGCCGTAGAGGCCGGCATCCTTCTGGCCGTACATGTACGAGAGCGCGACCTCAGAGGCGCCGTTCGGGCCGCCGCTGGTCATGGCCTTGACGAACAGGAAGGCCATGTTGATCGTGGAGATGATGAAGAAGGTCAGGGTGGTGCGGATGTTGGTCCAGATGAGCGGGATGGTGATCTGGAAGAACTGCTTTACCCTGCCCGCGCCATCGAGACCGGCAGACTCGTACAGGCTCTGCGGCACTGCAGCCATGGAGGCCATGTACATGACCATATAGTAGCCTATGGCCTGCCATACCATGGCGATTATGAGGCTGAGCATGACAAGGTCCTCGCCCTTCCAGAGAATCGAGACTTCATGCCCGCTTATCATCGAGAGCAGACTGTTGAGCATGCCGTTTTCGGGCTTGTAGATGGCAGAGAAAATACCGGAAATGACGACGATGGAGAGAATGTTCGGTATGTAGAAAATAACGCGCAGAAGCTCTTTGCCCTTGATGTTCTCGCGGGTGAGTATGCCAGCGAAGACAAGAGCCAGCGCGAAGGTTACCATTGTTACTACCACGATGAGCAGAATCGTATTCTGCATCGCGCGGATGAAGTTGGAGTCGTTCACCAGCGACTTGAAGTTTGCAAAGCCAACGAAGGTTTCAGTGGGCGAGTATGCTCCGCGCTCAAACAGCGACATGCGGAACACGTTAAGCGTGGGGATGATCATGAAAATGACGAACAAAATTACTGCCGGGGCAACGCACAGCACAATGAAACGACTGCGTCCCTTGTTTTTTTCCACGTGCTCAGCTCCTTTCCGAGCGGAATGATGCGTCTAAACTCTCTTTTTGCGTATGTGCATTTGGGAAGGGGGACGATGAGCTGGTGCTCAACGTCCCCCGAACCTTAGGGTTTTATGTAGTTGCAACTGCAGGTCAGGCGAGGTTGGCCCTCATCTGATCGCTGGCGGCCTTCCAGTCGGCAACCCACTGGTCACGGGTCAGGGTGCCGGAGACGAGGCTGTTCACGGGATCGAAGAACTCCTCGCGGTTGGTGCCGAGGCCGGCAACGGACTTGTAGGCGGCGAAGTTGCCCATGGCGGCCTTCGCACCGTCGTCGTAGATGGAGTAGAAGAGCTGGTTGTCGCCCTCGAGGCTGTCGGCTATGCCGAGCACGGGCTGGATGGCGCCGGAAGCGGCGAAAATCTCGCAGGCGGTGTCGCTGTACAGGAAGGCGATGAACTGCTTGGCAGCGTCGATATTCTCAGCGCCGGCAGGGATCCAGGCCTGCTCGAACCAGGTGTAGCTGTAGCGGTCGCCGCCCTCTTCGACGGCGGGCAGAGCGGTCATGCCCCACTTGAAGCCCTCGGCGCGGGGAGCCTCAGCCATCTCGCCGACGATCCAGGTGCCGTTGGGCATGAACAGGGCCTTGTTGTCAAGGACGAGCTGCTGGTTCTGGGTGAAGTCCTGATCGTTGGCCTGAGCAGGAGTGATGGGGTTGGTGTAGGAGGCGAGCTTCTCAACTATGTCGAAGCAGGTGGTGGCAGCCTCGGTATCCCAGATGCCCTCGGTGTAGACGGTGGCCTCATTGAAGAACTCGGGGCCGCCGGCGGCGTACATCAGAGCATAGAAGAAAGCGTCAAAGTAACCGGTGGTGGGGTAGGTGAAGAGGTAGATGCCCTCCTCAAGGGCCTTGTCGCCGAGCTCCCACATCTCGTCCCAGGTGGTGGGGACTTCCCAGCCCTTTTCCTCAAAGAGGCCGGCGTTGTAGAAGAGGCCGCAGGGGGAGTAGAACATCGGGGCGAGGTAGGTCTTGCCGTCGCCGTAGGGGTTGGTCAGACTGGTCTCGGTGAAGCCGCCGGCAATCTTCTCGCTGACGGTGACGTCCTCACCGGGGACGGTCATGGACAGAACGTCGGTGATGTCGGCGATGTTCTTGTCCTTGATGAACTGCTCGGTCAGACCGGCTTCACGGCCGGTGGCCAGGTGGATGACGTCGGGGTACTCGCCGCCCTGCATGGCGGGGCCGATGACGTCCTCGAGATTCTTGTCGGTGACGAGCTCGACCTCGATGCCGGTGGCCTCGGTGAAGGCCGCGCAGACGTCGACCCACATCTGAGTGCCGTAGGCTGTCTCGATGGCGGCTACCTTGATGGAGCCGGCGGGTTCGGCGGTGTCGCCGCCTTCGGGAGCAGCGGCGTCGGTGCCGGAAGCGGGGGTATCGCTGGGGGTGGTCTCGGTCGTGCCGCACGCGGACAGAACGCCGAGAGCGAGCATGAACACGAGAACGAGCGCAAGGAGTTTCTTCATTGTCATTCCTCTTTTCTGAAATTTTGGTTCTGCAAATACATTCCATATGGATGGCAATTCCATCCCTCTGATGTTTTAAGTATAATCTTTCCTGCCCACTATTCAATCAAATAATTGCTCTATTTTTTATAAATATTGCTTTATATGTAGAATATGACGGCAGCGTTTGATTCGAAAGAAAAAAATTATGCAACATGTTAAAAAGCGAAAATCAGTACCACCGGCGCCTTCGCAATGTAAACCGGTCAAGTGTCCTCATGTATTTGAAAATTTTCGGTAATTTTGCACATATTGCACAGTTGCAGCAAATGTAATATAATCCTTAGCAAGGTAATAAGCAAGATTGCTAAAGAGTTAGAGGTGACGTTCACTGAGCACAAACAGGTTTATGCTTGAAGATATGGGCGCAACACCCATTGACCGCAGCAAAGTCAAGCTTTTATATGTCAGTACTGCCAAATACGGAGGCGATTGGCACAGCACTTTGCACACACATGAATGTACAGAGATATTCTATGTGGTAGGCGGGTCCGGGAAATTCAACATTGAGGGCAAGCTCCTGCCAGTGTCAACAGACGACATGGTCATCGTCAACCCAAACGTTGAGCACACTGAGGTGAGCTACAACAAACGCCCGCTCGAATATATCGTGCTGGGCGTTGACGGCCTGGAGTATTCGGCGGGTGAGGATTCCGACGAGCGTTGGTTCATGACGAACTTCCAAAATGCGCGGGAGCCGCTGCTGCATGCGCTCAGGGAGATGCTGCGCGAGATCGAGCTCAAGGCCGCAGGTTATGAGCTCATATGTCAGGACCTGCTGGAGGTGCTCATTCTGCGTCTTATGCGTCATGCAGGCATGCACTTCATGCCGACTAAGCCCGAGCACCGCAAGCCGGGCCGCAAGCCGAGCAAGGAGTGCGCCAACGTGCGGCACTACATAGACAACCATTTCAAGGAAAGCATAAATCTCGACATGCTCAGCGAGCTGGTGCATGTCAATAAATATTATATGGTGCATTCATTTACAAAAGAATATGGTATATCGCCAATAAACTATCTCATATTCCGTCGCATTGAGGAGAGCAAATATCTGCTTGGGGACACCGACCACTCGCTCAGTCAGATATCGCACATGCTCGGCTTCTCGTCGCCCAGCTATTTTTCTCAGAGCTTCCGGCGCCTTGAGGGCATGAGCCCCATGGAATACCGCAGGAACTCGCGTTCCAAATCCGGAGCCTAGAGAGGAGGGGAGCGCTGTGCCGTTTACGCCTACGGTAATAAACCGGCCTGTCAGCGTCGACAGGGTCGTCACCGTGCATTACTTTGAGTATTCGAGCAGCTACTATTTTGAAGGTGAGCAGCACAATTTCTGGGAGTTCGTGTATGTGGACAAGGGCGAGGTGGACGTCCTGGCGGGGGGCAGACAGCTCCGGCTGGGGCGCGGGAAGCTGCTTTTCCACCCGCCAGGCGAGTTTCACGCGCTGAGAGCCACGGGAGCTTCCGCGCCGAACTTGGTCGTGGCCAGCTTTTTCTGCGGCGGCGAGGCGCTCTCCGGCCTCGGAGACGGGCCGTACACCATGGGTGAGACGGAGCGCGTGCTGATAGGCGGTATTGTAGCCGAAGCTGAGCGTGCTTTTTTGACACCGCTGGATGATCCGGCCACTACTGCGCTGGAGCGACGCCCGGACGCGCCCTTTGGAGCTGAACAGCTGGTCGCAGCCTACCTCGAGGAGCTGCTGATACGCCTGCTGCGCGTCGGAGCGGCGGGGCAGAGGAACAGTGGGCCCATCGAGGCCCAAAGCCGCAATGAGGTGTTTCTGCGTGTGGATGAATATCTCTCCGCGCGCCTCTCACAGACCCTGACTCTTGACCGTATCTGCAGGGACAATCTTGTCGGCCGCAGCCGGCTTCAGCAGATTTTCCACGCCGAGACGGGCGGCGGGGTCATGGAATATTTCGGCCGCCGGAAAATCGAGGCCGCGAAGGAGATGATACGCCGGGACGACGGCAATTTCACCGAGATAGCCAACCGCCTGGGCTACCAGTCCATCTATTATTTCTCGCGCCACTTCAAGAAGATAACCGGCATGACGCCGAGTGAGTACGCCTCGGGAGTACGCGCTCTTGCGGCCAAGACCAAGCCGGGGAAATAGCATCCGGTGCGGATGATTCTGCAAATCCAGTCCGCATGACGGGAAAATCTGTGGCGAAAAGTGCAAAGATTGTGCAAGACTGTATATTTCATTTTTCTGTTGTATGACGTACAATTACTGCAGACTGAAAAAAGACTGTTTTAAGGAGTGTTCACAATGATACTTGTCAGCGGCGGCGCCGGTTATATCGGCAGCCACACCTGCGTTGAACTCGTCGAGGCCGGCTACGAAATCGTTGTAGCGGACAATCTCATCAACTCCTGCGAGGAGGCCGTGCACCGCGTAGAGCAGATAGTGGGCAAGAAGGTGCCCTTCGTCAAGTGCGAACTCTGCGACCCCGTGCAGGTCAAGGAGCTCTTCCGCGAGTATCCCAACATCGACTCCGTCATCCATTTCGCCGGGCTCAAGGCCGTCGGCGAGAGCGTTGCCAAGCCGCTTGAGTACTACACCAACAACCTTGTGAACACCCTGATGATACTCAACGTCATGCGCGACTACGGCGTGAAAAACTTCGTGTTCTCCTCCTCCGCCACCGTGTACGGCGATCCCCAGTCCGTGCCCATCCGCGAGGACTTTCCGACCGGCGGCACCACAAACCCCTACGGCACCACCAAGCTCTTTATCGAGCGTATCCTCATGGACTACTGCAAGGCCGAGCCGAGCCTGAACGTTGCGCTGCTGCGTTACTTCAACCCCATCGGCGCCCACGAGAGCGGCCTCATCGGCGAGGACCCCAACGACATCCCCAACAACCTCGTTCCCTACATCGCCCAGGTCGCCGTCGGCAAGCTCGAGAAGCTGCACGTTTTCGGCGACGACTATCCCACTCATGACGGTACCGGTGTACGCGACTATATCCACGTCGTCGACCTCGCCCGCGGCCACATTGCCGCCCTCAAGAAGCTTGAAACCAAGTGCGGACTCTTTGTCTGCAACCTCGGCACCGGCAAGGGCTACAGCGTGCTCGATGTGCTGCACGCCTACGAGAAGGCCTGCGGCAAGACTCTGCCCTACGTCATTGACCCGCGCCGCCCGGGCGACATCGCCGTCTGCTATGCCGACCCCTCCAAGGCGAAGGCCGAGCTCGGCTGGGAGGCTGAGTACGGCATCGAGGAGATGTGCGCTTCCTCCTGGAAGTGGCAGAGCATGAACCCCAACGGCTACCGCGGCTGAAATAACTGAAAAGCGATATGGCCCGCGTCAGCGGGCCATATTTTAGGCAAAAATGAGGGAGGAAAAAGCAATGAAGAAACCCGTACTCGTTGTCATGGCCGCCGGAATGGGCAGTCGCTACGGCGGACTCAAGCAGATCGACCCGGTGGGCAACCACGGTCAGCTCATAATAGATTACTCCATTTACGACGCCAAGCGCGCCGGCTTTGATACTGTCGTGTTCGTGATCAAGCACGAGATAGAGGAGACCTTCCGCGAAGCCATAGGCGACAGGCTCTCTAAAATCATTAATGTAAAATACGCCTACCAGCAGCTCGACGACCTGCCCGAAGGCTATGAGGTCCCCGACGGCCGCGTGAAGCCCTGGGGTACCTGCCACGCCGTTCTCGCCGCGCGCAAGATAGTTGACGGCCCCTTCGCCGTTGTCAACGCCGACGACTACTACGGCCCCGAGGGCTTCCGCGAGATCTACCAGTACCTCGAGAGCCATCCGGACAGCGACGGCTGCTACGAGTTTGCCATGGTCGGCTATCTCCTGGGCAATACCGTCACCGAGTACGGCCATGTCGCCCGCGGCATCTGCGAGGAGGACGAGAACAACTACCTTCTCAAGGTCACGGAGCGCACCCACATCGAAAAGATGGGCGCCGATGCCCGCTTTACCGAGGACGAGGGCAAGACCTGGACCGAGGTCCCGGGCAGTACGATAGTTTCCATGAACCTCTGGGGCTTCACCGAGAGCTTTCTCAAGGAGGCCGAGGCCCGTTTCCCGAAGTTCCTGGACGAGGCCCTGAAGACCAATCCGCTCAAGGCCGAGTACTTCCTGCCCAGCGTTGTAACTCAGCTGCTTGAGGAGGGCAAGGCCCGCGTCAAGGTGCTGCGCAGTGCAGACAAGTGGTACGGCGTCACCTATAAGGAGGATAAGCCCTGCGTCGTTGCCGCCATCGCGGAAAAGACCGCGAGCGGGCTCTATCCCGACAAGCTGTGGGAGGACTGATAGATATGTCGCAGGCTGAAAAACTGCTCTCTGAGGCTCTGGACGCCTTCGATTTTGGCGGTGAGCTTGTCGGCGCCGTGCGCTACGGCTCCGGCCACATAAACGACACCTTCGTTGTCCATACCCAGCCTGGGGAGGACCCCTGCCGCCGCTTCATACTCCAGCGCATAAGCTCCGCGGCCTTCAAGCACCCTGATGAGGTCATGGCGAATATCGCAGGAGTGACCTCCTATCTGGGACGCATGATAAGCGAGGCCGGCGGTAACCCTGAGCGCGAGACGATGAGCGTTTGGGCCACGAAGGACGGCAAAAACTATTACACTGACTCCGAGGGCGGCGCCTGGCGCGTTTATCCCTTCGTGGAGGGCACCATTTGCCTCCAGAAGGCGGAGACTCCCGAGCTCTTTGCGGCGTCTGCCAGGGCCTTCGGCAAGTTCCAGCGCATGCTCCGCGACTACCCGGCGGACACGCTCTATGAGACCATTCCCAAGTTCCACGACACTGAGGACCGGCTTGCCAAGCTCAAGGCCGCCGTCGCCGCCGATGTCATGGGCAGGGTGAAAGAGGTAGGACCCGAGCTCCAGTTCGTCACTGAGCACGAGGCCGACTGCTCCGTGGCTCTCTCCGCGCTGCGCGAGGGCCGCCTGCCGCTGCGTGTCACCCACAACGACACCAAGCTCAACAACATCCTCATTGACCGCGCGAGCGGCGAGGGTATCTGCGTCATCGACCTCGACACCGTCATGCCCGGTCTTTCCATAAACGACTTCGGCGATTCCATCCGCTTTGGCGCCAACCACAGCGCCGAGGATGAGCGCGACCTCAGCAAGGTCAATTTTGACCTGGGTCTCTTTGACGTCTACGCGGAGGGCTTTCTTGAGGGAGCAGGCGGCGCTCTGACCGATGCCGAGCTAGACTACCTGCCATGGGGCGCAAAGCTGATGACGCTCGAGTGTGGCATCCGCTTCCTCACTGACTACCTCGAAGGCGACCACTACTTCCGCACCAGCCGCGAAGGCCAGAACCTCGACCGTTGCCGCACGCAGTTCAAGCTGGTGGCGGATATGGAGGCCGCGTGGGACGACATGAAGGCCGTCATCAACAAATACAGATAATTCTCCATTCCCTCCAAAGGGCCCGTGGGCGTAAGCCCGGGGCCCTTTTTTTATGCAGAGCTGCGTAAATGCCTGCGTGCGTGAGAGAATAAAAAGCGTATCAGGTTGAGTTTTTGTTGAATTTTGCAGCATAGATTGAAGGCGTATGCGGAAAGTCCGGGCATTGACCTGGACCGGGTTGTGTGATATATTTTTCCACGGAAGTGATTTGTTTGAAGCGGGACTGGCGTAGAGAATATTTTTCCATTCCAAATATTATGAGCTATTTCCGGCTCGCGCTCATACCGTTATATCTGGTAGTGTATTTCAGCGCAGAGACGGACAGAGACTATGCATACGCTGCGGCTGTCATTGCAGTGTCCGGACTTACGGATATGCTTGACGGTAAAATTGCGCGGCATTTCAACATGATTACGGAGTGGGGTAAATTCATAGATCCCGTCGCGGACAAACTCACCTTTGCGGCAATAGCATTGAGCATGTCGTTCCGCTTTCCGCTCATGGGCGTGGTGTTCGGGCTGTATGTGGTCAAGGAGCTGTACATGTTAGCCATGGGCGCTGTGATGCTGCGGCGCGGCTTCCGTATGGACGGGGCTCAGTGGTACGGCAAGGTCTGCACCGCCGTGACCTATGCCGTCGTGTTTTTGCTGCTGGTCATACCGGGCATGCCGGAGCAGGTCAGCAGTACGCTGATAGGCATCTGCCTCGCAGTGACCATCGCTGCCTTTGTTGGTTACATCGGTTTCTATGCCAGAGCCTGGAAAAGCCTTTCTAAATGAGAAATTAATTCTGATAACTGCTTATATAGTCAAAACACCCCGGACCAGCGGTCCGGGGTGTTTTTTACAGCTGCCGTTCAAGGTAGACCAGCTCGGTGTCGAGCACGCCCTCGTGCAGGCAATGGCGGCTGCCGGCGAGACGGCAGCCGTTTTTGAGGTAAAGCCGCTGAGCGGGGAGGTTTTTCTTGTTCGTGTCCAGCCGCAGGACACGCATGCCGCGCCCCAGGCCGAAGCCGGTCGCAAAGTCCACCATGCGCTTGCCAAGCCCGCGCCCGGCCATGGAGGGTGGGACGCAGAGAGTGTGTATCACTAGCACCTCGTCATCCGCGGCTGGGTAGAGCCAGGGGATCTCACGATATTCCGGGGCCTGATGGGAGTTGAGTATCATGCTGGCGCAGATACGGCCGTTCCCCTCCATGACGAACATGGTCCCAGTATCCACAGCGCGCTCCGCGGTTGCACGGGTGGGGTAGACCCCCAGTTCCCACTGTGAATTGCTCCCGTGCTCGGCCTCGTGGAGCAGCAGCTCGGTGTATCCTGCCTCAATGGCGTCTATGTCGGCGGCGGTCGCGGCGCGTATCATTCAATGCACATCCTTTCGGGTTTTGGACATTGTAGCACCGCCGCACCTTCTTTTCAAGCCCCGCGCGAGCGCCAGCGCAGCAGGAATGCGGAGTTGATTATCACCAGCACCGAGCCCGCATTGTGCACCAGCGCTCCGACAACGGGGTTCAATATGCCCGTCATAGCCAGTATGATGGCCGCAAAATTGAGGGCCATGGAAAACGTGAGATTGAGCTTGATCGTACCCATCATCCGCCGTGAGAGACGCAGAAGATGCGGCAGCTCACTTATCTCGTCGTTCACCAGCGCGATATCTGCGGCGTCTATGGCTATGTCGCTGCCAACACCGCCCATGGCTATGCCCGTGCAGGCCATTTTCAGTGCCGGTGCGTCGTTTATGCCGTCGCCTATCATGCAGACGGGCGCGCCATCGCGCTGGGAGGCGTCTATCCACGCGAGCTTGTCCTCGGGCAGGCACTCGTATTTGTACTCAGTGATGCCCAGCTCGTGAGCTATCGTCTCGGCAGCGTTTTTGTGGTCGCCTGTGAGCAGCACGGGCTCGGCGCCTGCCTCGCGCACGGCGCTTATAGTGTCCGCCATACCGGGGCGCAGTGTGTCTGAGAGTGCTATGAAGCCTGCCGCCGCGCCGGAGACGCCTATGTAAATTACCGTGCAGCCGCGTTCGCGATATTCCTCCGCCGCCGCGAGTATGGCCTCGCCATGTGCCGCGTTCTCGGAGGAGAGCAGCTCGGAGTTACCCGCCAGTACACGCTGTCCGCCTATAAGAGCGCTGACACCTCGTCCGGGCAGCATGGCAAAATCCTCGGCCTCTGCAAGCTCACCGCCGGCTGAGCGCCAACCGGCAACCACAGCCTTGCCCAGTGGGTGCTCGCTCCGCGCCTCCACGCTTGCGGTGAGGGCATAGAGAGCCGATTCATCGTATTCGGGTGTGAAGCTCCTGACCGCAGCGACCTCGGGATGCCCCGTCGTGAGCGTGCCGGTCTTGTCAAAGCATACCCGCCGCACAGTGGCAAGACGCTCGAGCGCGTCGCCCTCGCGGACGAGAAAACCGTGATTTGTGGCGTTTCCTATGGCCGCCATGATGGCCGTAGGCGTTGCAAGCACGAGCGCACAGGGGCAGAACACGACGAGAATGGTCACCGCGCGGATTATTTCGCCCGTGACGGCCCAGGTGCCTGCGGCGGCGACCAATGCGGTCACGACTATCCATGTCGCCCAGCGGTCGGCGAGGCCGACGATCTTGGCTTTTCCAGCGTCGGCGGACTGTACAAGGCGTATCATGCGTTGGATGGAGCTGTCCTCGCCGACCTTGACCGCGCGCATATCGAAGGAGCCAAATTGATTGACGGTACCGCTCGATACTTCGTCGCCGGGGCCCTTGTCGACTGGCAGGCTCTCGCCGGTCATGACGGCCTGATTGACGGAGGTCACACCCGTGAGTATGACGCCGTCGACCGGTATCGTCTCGCCGGGCAGTACGCGCAGTATGTCGCCGACCTGTACCTCCTGAGCCGGTATCACCAGCTCCTCACCGCTCCTGATGACGCGCGCAGTCTGGGGCGTGAGCTGCACGAGCTTTTCTATGCCCGCGCGGGCCTTTGCGACTGTCAGGTCCTCGAGCAGCGCGCCAAGCTGCATGATAAAGGCCACCTCGCCCGCGGCAAAGTCCTCGCCGATGATGACCGAGGCGATGAGTGCCATGGAAACGAGCACGTCGGCCTTGATGTCAAAGGCGGTGACGAGCCCTATGACGGCTTCAAGTATTATCGGCACGCCGCAGAGGATGATAGCGACCCAGGCCGGGTCAAAGGGCAGACCCGGAGCCAGCTCAAAAATGCTGACAAGCAGGGAAATGCCACCCAAGACCAGACAGATGACGTCTTTTTTGACTCCGCCCCACTCGAGCAGGGCCTCCAGCTTTTCCATACACAGCCACCTTTCGTATACCTATGGGGGTATAGGTATAATATAGACCTGCCCGCCCCGGCTGTCAAGGGGGCGGGGGAGGGCTCAGCCCATATTTGAGAAGCGCTCTACTGCCTTTGTGAAGCTCTCGATCGTCTTGTCGGCGTCGCCGTGCTCGATGCCGTCGCGTACGCAGTGCTTAATGTGTCCCTCGAGAACCACCTGCCCGGCGCGGTGCAGGGCTGACTTTGCGGCGTTTATCTGGGAGAGTATGTCCTCACAGGGCACGTCCTCATCGACCATGCGGTCAATGGCTTGGACCTGCCCGATTATCTTGCGCAGCCTGCGGTGCAGGTTTTCTGCGTCCATGCATTGTCTCATATGAAGACCTCCATACCAATAGGGGTATGAGTATTGTAACTGCCATAGAAAATGATGTCAAGCGGCGCTTGTGCAGCGGTAGAAAATAGTGTAATATAAAATTGAATATCAAAACGGTGTACACCGTTTTCCGCATTGCGCAGCAATGCGGATGGCCCATTGGCCGCTCGACAGGAGGGACGACATGAAAAAACTGTTTGTATTGGTGTTTGCGATAGCCCTGGGCCTGGCCGTATTGTGCTTTGGCGCGTCGGCTGATTACGATGAAAATGGCTTCGGTGTTGGCAACGATGAAGGCAAATATCAGCCCGCGGAGCAGGACGAGAACGGCGTCTACCAGATCGGCAATGCAGGGCAGCTCTACTGGTTCGCGCAGTATGTCAACCAGTTGTACACGAACTGGTCTGCCTGCGCCGAGCTGACGGCGGATATCACCATCAACGAGGGCGTGCTGGACGCAGTTGCAGATGATAACACTGCCAAACTCATCCCGTGGACGCCAATAAATATCTACATGGGAACCTTTGACGGAAATGGCCACACCATATACGGCCTGTACCTGCACGGTTCCGAATTGTCCCCCGGAGGCAATACAGGTATGTTTGGGAGCGTTTTAGGCACTGTAAAGAACCTTGCGCTTGCAGACAGCCATATTGGCGTTGAATTCAGAGCGTCCTCAGCGGAAAATCCTTCGTGTATAGGTGGTATTTGCGGGACTGTTGGCGCAAAGGCAACTGTATCAGGCTGCTCCTTCAATGGCACTGTGTCAGCTGTTTCTACAAGTAAAACCAATACTATGTACGTTGGTAGTGTTTGCGGCTGGAATGAAGGCAACCTGCAGGATCTGAGATTTAGCGGCAGCCTTACAGTAAAAAATACCGACAGTAATTTATTAGGTCAAACTGACGTAACTTCTTACGGAGGGGGTATCTGCGGCTACAATATTGGTACTGTGAAGAGCTGTATAAACCGGGGCACGATTACAGGCGGGGGTTATAATCCTACAGCCGGTGGTATTTGCGGTTTCGGAGGGAGAGACACAGACCCTGGGACTATACAAAACTGCGAAAACTATGGACAGGTTACTGCCATCACCGAAGGAGAAAACCAAAACACCTGTAGTGCCGGCGGTATCTTAGGAGATGGTTCAAGCAACATAAATTTCTGCAAAAATGAAGGCTACATCCATGGGGCAAATTTTGCAGGCGGTATCGCAGGAAGGATAAGAAATGGTTCAATAATTTCTTCATGCACTAACAGTGCTAAGGTCATGGCCAATTATGAAGCGGCGGGCGGGATATGCGGTTACGTGTACGGCTCGACGAGCAGTGTCCGTGAATGTATCAACAGCGGAGATGTTGAGCTCGAGGATAATAGTGCGGGCGGCTCGACATTTTTGGGAGGCATTTGCGGCATAATTAGTGCTGATATCGTGAACTGCTATAATAGCGGCAACTTGAGAGGATCTCAGCAAGATTCTGAAGACATTATGAACATAGGCGGCATATTCGGAAAAAACTGTGAATTCATTTTTCCTAACCCTATTATCATGTTGAATTGCTGCAGTACAGGAAGCATAACATCCCCTGAGAAAGGTGTTGTGCGCGAAGGCGGAGTGTATGGAAGTACAGATGAAAAGCACGCAATAGTTGAGCACTTCTTCTGGCTCGACAGGGACGGCACTGGAGGAACGGCTTCAGACGTGACCGCCATGACCGAAGAACAGTTCGCGCGCGGCGAAGCGGCCTACGAGCTGAACAGGTGGACTTACGATAAAGGTACATATAACGGCAAAGCGTGGAAGGTCGGCGACGACGGCTATCCGGTTCTGGCTGGAGGCACTAACGAAATCGTCAAGGTGACATTCGTAGATTCCAATAATAACATTCTGATGACCTGTTGCACGAATGAAGGTGACACGCTCAAGGGCATCGGCTCTATATACTTTGGTTATGCAACGCTGAAGATAGGTGATGATGAAATCACTGGCAGCGATTTGCTGTCTAAGACCTTCAACAGTGATACCAAGATATCGGTAGACGGCCGTCTGGGGTATAAGCTCACAGCGACCGTGAAAGGCAGCGCGAGCAAGGTCTACGACGGAACTACTACTGTGACAGATACCAGCGGGCTGACCCTGGTGCTTGACGGAATAATGACCGGCGACGTTGTCAGCGTCGATGCGGTAGAATACATCTTCGACAGCGCAGCTGCGGGCAATAGAAGCATAAAAGTGGAAGGTGTAACGCTCAGCGGTAAGGACGCTGGTAAGTATGTGCTCGCCGCCGCCGACGTATTGTGTGGCGACGTGACCGCTAAAATTACCCCCAAGACGCTCACCCCGTCCATCAATGGCACAGTGAGCAAGGTCTACGACGGAACGACAGCTGCGCCGGAGGGCCTGAGTATCGCGCTTGATGGTGTCATCACAGGCGACGACGTCACAGCAACTGCTGCAAGCTATGTTTACGGCGACACGAGCGCCGGTGGGAACAAGACCATTACAGCAAGCGGCATCACGCTCACCGGTGCGGATGCGGGCAACTACACTCTCAGCAGTACAACCGTTTCGTCCAATGTCGGTGAAATCACGCCCAAAATGGTGACCATAACCGCAGATGACAAGAGCGCCTACATGGGCGACGCGATGCCGGGGCTGAGCTATAAGGCTGATGGCTTCCTGGACCACGACGGACTGACGGCGGAGCCTATCCTGAACTGCGATGCGGACATGACCAAGGCCGGAACATACGAGATTACGATCTCCGGCGGCGCAGCGAGCGGCAACTACAAACTGGTTTACAAAAACGGCACACTCACCGTCAGGCAGAGTTGGATCATCACAGTAAAGCCGGGCAACGGCGCGGCGGATGAGATCAGCTACATAAGCCCCGGCGGCAGCTTCACGATTCCCGACGCGCCGAAGAACGGCGGTTACATCTTCCTCGGCTGGCGCTGCGGGGATGCGACCTACAAGGCGGGGGAGACCATCAAGGTCACTTCCGACATGACCTTCACGGCGGTGTGGGGCAATTTGCCCGACGTTGACCCCGAGGAGAAGCCGGAGCTGCCATTCTATGACGTGGATGAGAGCGACTGGTTCTATGATGCGGTGTACTACGTTTGGGAGAAGGGCCTCATGGACGGCGTGGAGGAGCACATCTTCGCGCCGAACGACACACTGACCCGAGCAATGGTCTGGACGATAATCGCCCGCGCCGAGGGCGTGGATACCGACGGCGGCGCTACCTGGTACGCCAAGGCTCAGGAGTGGGTCGTTGCGAAGGGCATCTCCGACGGCGAGAACCCGAGCGCCGCGATCACCCGGCAGGAGCTGGTGACTATGCTCTGGCGTCTGGCCGGTGAACCCGCGCTTGGCAGCGGCATCAACGCCCCGGACGCAGGGAGTGTCAGCTCCTGGGCTCAGCAGGCCATGAGCTGGGCCGTGTACATCGGCCTCATTGAGGGCGACGAGAACGGCGCGGTAACCCCGGCCGCCACCGCCACACGCGCGCAGGCCGCGGCCATCTTCATGCGCTATCTCGAGGCGTAAAGCCCGCAAAACACGGGGCCGGGCGTTGCCCGGCCCTCTTTTTTCAGCTTCTGAAATCTTTCACAAAAATAATGCGAAATTTTCTGTCAAAAACCCAAAAAAACTATTGACAATACGCCCGCCCTTTGGTATTCTAATTGAGCGCCTGCCAGGGGTGGGCGTATTATGCGATGAAGCGGGAGATTGCGGCGAAAGCCGGTAACTTCCGTGGAGTATGTCCGGCGTCTTAGGACGCGAAATCGGGCGGCTGAGCTTTTTTCGTGCATGGCGTATATCGCCTGTACGGGGATGACCGGCCAAAAGCCGGTTCATTTTTCGGGCAGGGCCTGATACGCACGGTTGCGTGTATGAAAAAATGCTCACCGTACCACTGGGCGGTGAGAGCCGTCTAAGTACGAAATCAGGAGGAAAAAACATGGCAGCAAACACCAACAAGAAAATGATCCGCATCAGGCTCAAGGCCTACGACCACCAGCTCATCGACAAGGCGGCCGAGACGATAGTCGAGACCGCGAAGCGCACGGACGCGAAGGTTTCCGGCCCCATCCCCCTGCCCACCAAGAAAGAGGTCGTCACCATTCTCCGCGCCGTCCACAAGTACAAGGACAGCCGCGAGCAGTTCGAGCGCCGCACCCACAAGAGGCTGATCGACATCATGAACCCGACCCAGAAGACTGTTGAGGCCCTGATGAGCCTCGAGCTTCCCGCCGGCGTCGAGATCGAGATCAAGCTCTGAGCGCAATACCTTATTTATAACCCATTTGCCCGCGACTTGCGTGAGTGGGCAGGGTCATGTTGGGAAGTCCAAGAGGCTTTTCAACCAATAACCGTTAGGAGGAAATAGACATGAAGAAAGCCATCATCGGCAGGAAGGTCGGCATGACGCAGATCTTCGATGAGGCGGGCAAGGTCGTTCCGGTCACCGTAATAGAGGCCGGCCCCTGCGTCGTCGTCCAGAAGAAGACGGCGGACAAGGAAGGCTACGACTCCGTCCAGCTCGGCTACGGCGAAGTCGCCGCCAAGAAGCTCACCAAGCCTGAGAAGGGTCACCTTGAGAAGGCCGGCGTGGGCATGATGAAGCACCTGCACGAGTTCCGCCTCGAGGACTGCTCCGCCCTGAACGTGGGCGATGTCCTGAAGGCTGACGTCTTCAAAGAGGGCGACCGCGTCGATGTCACCGGCATCAGCAAGGGCCACGGCTACGCCGGCGTCGTGAAGCGCTGGAACGCTGGACGCACCCCGACCAGCCACGGCGGCGGCCCTGTCCACCGTCACGCCGGTTCCATGGGCTCCAGCACCGACCCCTCCCGCATTTTCCCGGGCAAGATCGGCGCCGGCCACATGGGCGTCGAGCAGGTCACTGTTCAGAACCTCGACGTTGTGAAGGTTGACCCCGAGCTCAATATGATAGTCGTGCGCGGCGCGATCCCCGGCCCCAAGGGCGGCATCGTGTACCTGAAGAACTCCGTCAAGAAGTTCGTCCGCAAGGGCCCCGCGACCCCGACCATCAGCACGAACCCGCAGAAGCGTTCGGCCAGAGGCTAAAGAAAGGAGAGAGTTAAATGCCTAAAGCAGTCATCTACAACATGGCAGGCGACAAAGTCGGCGAATACGAGCTCTCCGAGGCCGTTTTCGGCATAGAGCCCAATGAGGCCGTCCTCCATGCGTCCGTCAAGAACTATCTCGCCAACCAGCGCCAGGGCACCCAGAGCGCTCTGACCAAGGGCGAGGTCAGCTACACCACCAAGAAGCCCTGGCGTCAGAAGGGCACGGGCCGCGCCCGCGCCGGTTACGCCGGAAGCCCGGTGTG
>OLZO01000318.1_pt1 | contig 31950 bp, 18 predicted proteins | sample 1644431 | NCBI WGS metagenome assembly OLZO01 (sample SAMEA103958145, study PRJEB25191) | human gut metagenome | biome: human-associated habitat [ENVO:00009003]; feature: intestine environment [ENVO:2100002]; material: feces | place: Germany | collected 2013/2015
TATAAGAAGTTGACGGCAGACGATATATACTTAATACTGAAAGCGGCAAACTAACTGTCAACCAATAAATTACACACAACTTTCGGCCAGCGGTTTCTCCATATCTCATCAAACATCTTAGTATGCAAAAGGTGCCTCGCTTTTCGCGCGGCACCTTTTGTTTTGCAAATTCAAATATACTTTGCGGCCCGGTGTTAGAAGGCCGTGTGATGTCCTATATAGCAGGCGATGCCTGCGTCGAGGTACAGCGCCTGGAGCGCGGCCATGTCCTCGTCGCGCATCTCGCCGCCGGTGGCGTAGTCGTACAGCTTGCCCAGCTGCTCCCACTTTGTCTGCCCCAGGCGGTGGAACTTCAGCAGGTTTATCTCAAAGAGGCCGTTTTCCTGCATGAAGGCGATGAGCGCCCGCGCATTTTCCTCGCTGTCGTTATAGCCGTGGATGGTGGGCTGGCGCAGCACCAGCCGGCCCTTCCAGCCGCTGGGCTTCAAGGCGCGGATGTTGGCAAGTATCCTCTCGTTTCCCACGCCCGTCCCGGCCTTGTGGGCCTGGGAGTCCATATTTTTCACGTCTATGAAGGCAAAATCGATGTACTGCATCACATCCAGGAAACGCTCCTCAACGAAGCAGGCGCTGGTCTCGATGGTGGTGTGTATGCCCAGCGCGCGGCAGCCGCGCAGCACCTCTATGAGGAAATCGTGCTGCATCATGGGGTCGCCGCCGCTGAAGGTGACGCCGCCGCCGGAGCCCCAGCTGCTGAAGTCGCGGCGGAGTATGCTAAGCAGCTGCTCGCTCGTGTACTCCTTCACGCACTGCTTGAGCGCCTTGTTCGGGCAGATGGCAGTGCAGGCGAAGTCCCGGCAGACACTGCACTTCTCCCAGTCGACCTGCGGAGCGCGCCCCGGCGCCATGGAGATGGCGCCGGAGGGACAGACGGCCGCGCAGACGTCGCAGCCCTTTTCCCACTTGCAGGAGGCCTGGGCGAACATGAGATGCTTGCCGTGTATCCAGCTTTCCGGATTCGCGCACCAGCGGCACTGGAGCGGACAGCCGGTCATGAACACCGTGGTGCGGCAGCCGGGTCCGTCGTGGACGGAGAAGGACTGTATGTCGAAGATCTGTCCGGTAATACCCATGGCTCAGCCCTGTATCGCCTTGTAGTGCTCGCAGCAGAACGCGCCGCAGTTGGCGTAGGCCCAGTTCTCCTTCTCAAAGCCGGTGCAGGTGCCGATACCGTGGTCGTCCCGACCTGAGAAGCAGGCGCAGTTGCCGCAGACCGGCGCTGCCTTAAAGTTGGGGCAAGCCTCGCTGCCCTCGCCGTCTATGGGGACTATCAGCTTTGAGAGGGCGCACATGCCCTTCTCGCAGTCGAGGTTTATATAGTTCACACACTGTACGTGTTTCATGATCGCAATACCTCCCAATCAAGCTTCGTCGTATTCGGTGCGGAAGATGACCTCGTCCTGGATGGGCTTGCCTATCTCGCACCAGTACTGGGTAAAGCCCGCGACGCGGACCATGAGGTCGCGGTACTTGTCGGGCTCCTTCTGCGCGTCCCGGAGGGTATCGGAGCTGACCACGTTAAACTGGACGTGGAAGCCGCCCTTGCGCATATAGGTGCGCACCAGCTCAAGCAGCTTGCGGGTGCCCTGCACGCCCTGTACGGCGGAGGGGTGGAGCTTGAGGTTCATCTGTGCGTTCTGGTTCTGGGAGTGGTCGTAAACCGTCGCGGACTCAAACAGAGCGTAGACGCCGTTCTTGTCAGTGCCGGCGGCGGCAGAGACGGAGCCGTCGGAGTAGGTGGTGCCCGCCAAGCGGCCGTCGGCAGTGGCGAGGGTAATGAAGCCCTGCGGGCCGTGGGTGGACACGGAGATCTGGCACAGGTACTCCGGCTTGCCGAAGAAGGACTCCAGGGTCGGCAGGTAGTGGAGCAGGTACATGTGATAATCCCGCAGCAGCTGGTCGGCGTAGGGGTCGGCGTTGCCGTACTTCGGCGCGTTGACGCAGTCTGCAAATATCTGCGCGTACTTTGCGGCCTCGTCGGTGCTCTCACGATAGTCCGGGGAGAATACGCCTGTGTCGTAGGCCGTGCGGAAGCCGAAGTTGTGGAGCATGGCGTCGGTCATCTCCTCGAGCGTATACTTCTTGTCGTCGTACACGTTCTTCTTGAGGGAAGCCAGGGAGTTGATGAAAGTGATAGTGCCGCAGGACTCGAAGTTGATGCATCCGTTGTAGCGCGCGCCGCAGTTGCCTATGTGCTGGCCCTTCTTGAAACAGTCGGGCTTGAGCAGGGAGTTGACAACGGGCATGTTATACTTGCGCCAGACGTCCATCTGTATGTTGTTAACCTTGTTTACGATGCGGTTGCTGATGTCCAGGTACTTCTTCCACTGGTCGATCACCTCGTCGAAGCTCTCCAGCTTGCGGTTGTGCGGCGGGAACACCACCTTGCCAGTGCGCTTGTCAACGCCATTGGTGAGCACCAGCTCCAGCACCTTGGGCAGGGCGGTGAAGTGTATGCCGGTGCCGCAGGTGGGCGAGGCGCCGCCGGGGATCATGGTAACCTTGCCGTTGTAATCCAGGGGCAGGAAGCAGCCGGGGGCGGACTCCAGGCAGCCGCCCAGGCACCATGCCCTGGCGTCGTAGAGGTCCATGCCCTCGGGCCCGTACTGGCGGAGCATGAAGTTCATGCCGACCTGGTTGTTCATCCAGGCGGGGTAGCCCATGCCCAGCTTGGTGCAGGCCGCGGCCTTCATCAGGAAGTCCTCCGGCAGCTTTTCGTCATAGAGGATGGACAGCGTGGGCTGAGGCGTCTGCGCACGCATACCGGCCTCGATGATGAGATATTCCAGGGGCGTGACAGCGGAGAGCCCGTCGTAGTTCTGGCCGCCCAGGGAGAGGTTGTTGAAGGTGTTGCCGGAGAGTACGCCGCCGGACACGCCCGCAGAGGCGAAGCACTCGATGCAGGTTATCTTGATGCGGTAGAGCTCAAGCAGCTCGATGACCTCTTCCTCCGTGGTGATGCCCTCGGCTATGTCCTTCTCATAGAAGGGCTGCAGCACCTGTCCCAGACGGCCTATGGACTGGCCGGACTGGGGGTCCTCGTTGACCACGCCGAGGTGGAGGCAGAGCGTCAGCTGCAGGGCCTCGCGGAAGGTGGAGGGCCGCTTATGGGCTATGTTGTGCATGACCTGGGCGATCTCCAGGTAGTTCTTTCTGTACTTCTCGTCGGGCTCACGGGAGGCCAAGTCCTCGGCCTTGCGGGCATAGTTCTCGCACCACTGGCTCAGGCCCTTGACGATCTCCTTCATGGCGGCGTAATAGTAGCCGCGGCTCATGCCCAGCACGCCGTCTCCCCCGGCCTCACCCATGGTCTCGGCCATCCGCTGGTCGCAGAGCTTCAGGATGCCGTCGAAGCCGTACTGAAGAGGCATGTAGTAGTTCATGACCTCGCGGCCCTGGGGGATGGCAAAGGAGTCGAACATGACAAGCACGCTGTCCATGACGTTCTGAAACTGCTCATAGTCCGGCAGGGTCTTGGCGTACTTGGTGGAGATATCCTCCACGGAGATGCCGTCCCAGTACTTTGACACCTTCACCAGGACGGGGATGTCCTCTTTCCTCATGCCGAACTTCTTGGCGATGGAGATTATCTCGCCATAGCTCTCGGTGACGTTGCCGCCGCCCGCGCCGACTACGGAGACGGAGTCGGCCTCGTTCTCGGCGGGGGCGTCCACCTCCGCCATCAGGGACTCGGCCATGGCGTTGAAGAAGCTGGCGCAGACCCAGGGGAATGGGAAGGCGCCGCGCAGATGCTTGGTCTTGTTCATGACCAGCTTTTCGTAGGGGAGGATGGTCGGCGTGCTGTGGGCCAGAGAGGCCGCTACGGCCTTGGCGCGGCGCACCTCCAGCAGGTCGCCGTCGTTCTCCCACCACACGCGGTTGTACCAATAGGCGCTCTCCATGTCGGCAGTGACCTTCAGCAGATAGTAGATGTCCATTATCCGCTGGAAGCTCTCGGCCGCAGCGGGTATATCCCGCTCCTGCGCCTCCTTCAGCTGTTCATCGGTGATGCCGCGGGACTTGAGTATCTCCTGCAGCTTCAGTTCGTTGTCTCCCAAAATGATCGCCTGCTTTCCTTGCATTTTTGAGTGCTTCTATTATAAGAATCGCAGGCCGGGCATTTCGAGTGCAAGTTGCACTCGAAATGAAATCATGCTATTATAATTTTAAATGCAATAGAATTTAGCTGGGGGCTGGAATCATGGACAGGGCGGAACATATAAAGTGGAAGAAGGCCCTGGCGGGCACGCGGATCTACCCGCTGATCCACCGGGATTTTGATCAGGGGCGCATAATGCTGCACAGCGCGCCGGCAGGCAGCTGCATAAGCCACGCCGCAGACGAGGGCTATCATATAATCTATCTGCTCGAGGGCTCCATCAAGGTCTGGACGCTCTCCTGCCGGGGCCGCCGGGTACTGCTCGACGAGGTGCGGCCCATGGCCTTCAGCGGGCATATCAGCAGACTTCGCGGGCACAGCTTCGACTCCAACCTGGTGGCAAACGCCGACTGCGTCTACCTGAGCTTTACGGACGAACAGTTTTGGCAGCTCATGCAGGAGCCCTCCTTTGCTCTGGAGTTTTATCGAAGCACCAGCCAGCGAGCCTATTACATGTTTCACAAGTTTCTGGGCCTGAGCCTCTTTACGGCGGAGGAAAACACCGCTATGTACTGTCTGAGTCACCCTGAGCGGCTGTCAGCTTACACGCTGGAGCAGATGAGCGAGGAGATAGGCATCAGCCGCCGTAGCCTGTGCTATGTAGTCAAGCGCTGGCAGGAGCAAGGCGTCGTTCTCAGGCAGGACGGAGGATATACGATATCCGCTCCGGAGGCTCTTGAGCTGCTGGCCCGTGATATCCGCGCCTTCTATGAAGGATAGGCCGCGAAGCGAGCCAGCCCCAAGCAAAAATAAACGCCGTCTCTTAGAGACGGCGTCAGCCTAAAAAACCTGCTCCGGCAATCAGGCCAGAGCAGGTTTTTTGTTTGTATATGCTAAAGGAAATTGAAAAGCAGTGACCACCGTTCTCACGCCATAGAAGAAGGCGGTAGCCGTTTCAATCATGTCTATGAAATACTCAGATTCGAAGCCTCATGTCCCGTTCTCCCAATCGACAAGCCTGTCGTCTGACAAAAACACGGCGAGGCGGCTGCCTCTATCGCTCGCCTCCACCATTGCTCTCAGTCCAGCATACTTCCAATTGCCGCAGGCCTCATTTTTGCTCTCTCGGAAATACAGAAAGCGGTATGCCGAGGCTATCTCTGTTTTGCGAGCCGTCCCTTTACCGGGGGCATGAGAGCTGCGCTCAGCGCTGCGACGAGCGGTACCGTCAGTATGATGCCGATCGAGCCCGCTAAGCCGCGTATGAGCTCCACTGCTATCGCGTCGGAGTTGAAGAGTTGAATCGCTGGGTAGCCGTATATCCTAAACAGCAGCAAAGTGTTGAGGGAAGCACCCGCGAATGCCAGAATAAGCGTATTCGCCATCGTGCCCATTGCGTCGCGGCCAATGTTCATCCCGGAGCGGAAGATATCGGCCTTGGGCAACGCTGGATTCAGCTGTCGCAGTTCCCAGCAGGAGGATGCGATGGACATGGCCACATCCATGACCGCACCCAGGGAGGCGACGAGTATCCCGCTGACTAGCAGCCCGCTTATCCTCACGGTATCCTGCGTCGAGCGCAGCACCAGGTCCTCAGCCTCGGGGAGGTTGAAGCCGTTCAGCTGAGATATAGAACCCGAGACCGCCGCAAATATTCCCGCAACGCCCACTCCGCAGACGCAGCCGAGCACAGCGCAGAGCGTTTTTCGGCTCAGGCCCGTCAAAAACAGCAGAGAAGCTGCCGTGGTAAGCGCAACGATGATGACGGAAACCAAAACAGGCTCCGCCCCTCTGAGTATCATCGGCACCTGTATAAACCAAATGCAGGCAAGCGTGTACACCAGGCCCACAAGCGCCATTACACCTTTTTTCCGGCCAATTATAACGAGCAGCGCCGCGAAGATGAGCGCCAGCCCCAACATCACAGGAGCACGGTTATAAGCGGGCACTGAGACTACATAGAGTTCCCCCTGGTCGTCCACATCAAGTCTGACTATAACTCGGGTACCGACCTTTGCATCCACGTTGGCGTAAGCACTCAGGAAATTCGTAGCCTCTAGCACCGCTCCTTTGTTCTCACCTGTGAGCACCTTGACCTCCAGCAGCTGCTGACCGATCCTGCGTCCCTCAGTCCAGGTGTCCGGCGACGCATTGTCCGCAAGCACATCCGTGACCTCAGCCACAGCAAACATCCGCTTCTGTGCTGCCGTAAGCTCTCTGTCGCCAGCAGTCAGGTTCAAAGCCAGCGCCCATCCTATGAGTATGGCAAATATCAGTACCGAGGCGAGGATCTCATATAACCGCAGTCTCTTGTCGGGACTGTCCGTCTTTTTCATTGGCGGCTCCTTTCAAATCATTTCAGGGGATTTCAGAAGCTCTGAAATCCCCTGAAAGCCTATATGTCTTACCTGATCACGTCAGGCTCTGTGTCGGACCAGCTTACTTTTTGTCGAGGAAGCGATGGATAATCGCCGCCACCTGGGCACGGCTGGCACTGCTCTGCGGCTCCAATCCGTTTTCGCTGCCCTGCATGAGACCGGTGTACACCGCCCAGCGCATGGCATCGAGTGCGTAAGAGGAAACCTTATCCGCATCGGCAAAGCCGGTGAGCGCGTCGGTGGGCGCGTAGGTACTCCTGCCGGACCACTTGGCGTAGCGGTAGAGTATGGTCGCCAGCTGTTCGCGTGTCAGGCTGTTGTAAGGTCCGAACAAATCGTCGTCGAAGCCGTCCACTATGCCCTGAGAGCTGGCCCAGGCCACCGCGTCGGAGAACCAGGTGCCTCCGGGCACGTCAGAGAAGTCCGCGGTCTTACTGACAGTGGGCTCGCCCGCCACCCTGTAAAGCATCGTCACGAACATGGCGCGGTTGAGGGTCGTGTTCGGGCTGAACACCCTGTTGTCAACTCCGTCCATGATGCCCTTTTCGTAGACATATACCACGTCGTTGTAGAACCAGTCTCCGGGCTTTACGTCGTCAAACGGGAGCTCGGGCGTTGGCGTGGGTGTAGGAGTCACGGGCGGCAGCGGGATATCGGGATTGTCAGGTTCATCTCCGCCTTCGGAGCAGATGATCTCAGCCCTGTCTCGCACCCTGATGCGCGGATAGAGGCTGCTGTCGCCGGAATAGGTGTTGTCATAGCTGGCGAGACCTGTCGCCGAGATCTTGCAGCCGACCTCAAGGCCCTGCACGTCGGCATCAGTCGTGATATAGCCGTCAATGAATACGCGGCCAATGTTGCCCGCGGCGTCCTTCACCAGGATGTCCTGAACCAGGCCGTTCGCGTAGCTCACATCCGTGACCGTGCCCTCAAGCGTCACAAGGCTGCCGAGATAGCTGAGGTCGTTAAGCTGAGCCGCCGTTATCTTCGTCGGCTGTACAGGCGTAGTCTCTCCAATCTTCTCAATGGAGCCGAGGGAGATGGACAGCTGCCTCTCGCCCTGGTAGGACGAGGTGTGGCCGGTGATTCGCACCTTGTCGCCGAGCTTGAACGAACCTGCAACCGGGAACACGTTGATGCCCGCAGTGCCGTCCTGGACATAGATGCAGTCGAAGAAAGCGGTGTCCTTGTCGTAGCCGGAGGCGTTGGAAGTGACTACGCCCTCTATCGTGAAGCGCACACCCTCATTCTTCTCATCCTGCACCTGCTTTATGGTACTGATGGCAAGACCGTCGGGATTGAGATATTTCACCAGGTTCTCGCAGATCTTGTAGTTGGAGTAGTTCTTCTCGGCGCCTGAATCCACAGTTGCCTGCACCTCAAAGTTAGAGAGGAAGGCCGCGCCGGAAACCACGATCAGGCCCTTTCCAGCGAGCTGCTCCGTCGCCATGATGAGCAGCCTTTCTGTGCCGTCGGTGTAGGCGTATTTCGGGATGCTGTCGCCGCCCAGTTTGTCTCCGTCCACATCCTTGGAATACGTCGTCGCGTGCGCGAACACCACCGGAGTCACTGTGTCTGGCAGGGTATCGGTGGTTGCGTATACCGACGCTCCGCCGTAGTGACTGAAACGCTCTGTTTCATACTTGTCATAAGGCTTCTCCTCGTTCACTATAACGCCTTCAACAAGGAAGCTATCCCAGTTGTAATCGGAGAAATATAGCCTCCACGGGTCAACGTTGTCATCCTTGCAACGGACATCGTCGTAAGTCGCATCGTCGCCGATTCTGAGGGATGAGCCAAGCGCCTCAAGCACTGCGTTCTGCGTCGCCGCCATGTGCATTATGCCAGGATTATCCTGGATCACATCATAGTTCTCGTAGTTGTCCGACCACCCGGTTACGATCACCATGCCTCCGGCCTCGTTGAAGGCCTTTATGGCAGCAATCTCTGTGGCCGAATACACCTTTGGGTCTGCCTGGGCTTCTGAGCTCCGTCTGCTGGGCGCAGTAAGGATTATCGCCTTGTACTTGCCGTCTGCGTTCTCACAGGCCGCTATCAGATCAGCGCTGGTGTTGAGTTGCACGGTGCGGACGCCGTTTTGCATGGCAAGGCTGCTGAAGTTACCCATGCTGTCCTTGTAGTTTCCGTTTACATACTCGTTGTAGTGGCTCGCGTCAATGCCTATGTAGACCAGCTTGGAGCTGTCCTGCACGTCCAGCTCTATGGAGCTGGTGAAGGTGTACTCCTTACCATCCAGCTCAATGACAGCCTCTACGCTCACCGTCTGAAGCTTGGCGGAGTCCGGAGTGAATTTGAACTCAACTCCCTGGCTTGCGCCGGAAGCGATGCTGACGTTTTCGGCCGTGTACTTCTTCACGCCGTCCACAGAGAACACCACGCTCTTGGCAGTGGCAGTGCCGGTCTCGGTGTTAAAGAGGTTCGCGGTGATGGTCAGCTCCTCGCCGGTCACGGGGTTGGCCGTGTCGCTGGTGACGGAGTCGATGCCGAGCTTGAGCACTTCGCCGACCCAAACCGGTGCGGTGACGGCCAGGTTGCCGTCTGCCTGCGTTACGCGGATGAAGTAGTAGCTGTAATCAGCCGGAATAGTGGCACTCAGCTCGCCGCTGGCCGGGATGCTGTCCCAGGTGTAGGCCACTCTGCCGGAGTTCACCACTACCTCGACCTTGGATATGGCGTCGCTGTGATCCGGATCGTAGACCGTGACCTCGATGTTGACGTTCTCGCCCACTGCGTCCGTGCCCAGCTGGCTGCCCATCATGTGGCCGTCCAGGGTGTAGCTTATCTCAAGGTTCTTGTCCTCGGTGGCGTAGAGGCGGCGCTCCCTGATGGCATCAAACAGCCCCTCCTCGGTGAGCGAGTCCGCGTAGATGACGTTCCTGGCGTCGTTGGCGTTGCCCCAGCTGCCCTTGTGGTTATCCTGGTTATTGGTTGGGGCAACGTGCCAGCCCTTGTCAAGGGCCATTATGTACTGCTCATAGCTCGGGTAGTAGCCGCCGGCCCCTACCTGGCCCTCGCCGTTGCCGACCTCGACGAGCTGGACATAGCTGTCGAGCATCGGGGTGTAGTAGGCGAAGTCCGAGAAGTTGCCGAAGGTCGTACCAGGGTGGTTGAGCTGGTTTATGGATTGGACACCATTAGTTCCCGCTTCAATAAGAAGCTGGTAATAGGCCTGAAGCCCCGCGTCACCTGTTTTGTCGTTCAGCGTCTTGTTGTTGCGCGAGACTATACCGGGGGTGTTGAAGGTGTTTATGTGGCCCGGTCCGCCCGACCAGGTCATCTCGTAGCCTGCCAGCGCTATCCTGTCGGGGCTGCTCGCGTTGAAGTCGTCTATGGCGCTGTTGTATGCCGCCCACTTATTGGCACTCTCGGTGGTCATCTTCGACGTATCATACAGCGCCTCCGCCGGGTTCGGAGCACTGGAGGAGTCAAAGTAGTTCGAGTGGTCGGTGAAGGCCACGAAGTCGACGCTGTCGCTCTCGGGGATACCTGCCACATAATCGAGAGCCTCGTCCAACGTGCCCGAACCGTCGGAATATTCGCCGGTGTGCGAGTGGAGCTGGCCGAAGTACGCAGCGAACTGGGCCTCGCCAACGGTGAAGCTCCAGGTCTTTGTTCCGTCCTTGTTGTCAGCTCTCTTGACCGTCACCACGACGGTGACACGGCCGTCGGCCAGGTCAGAGGCCGGGGTATAGGTAACCGTGCCGTTCTCATACTTCGCATTGACAGTCTGACCGTTTACGGTCATGGTCACGATCGGGTTCTCTCCGCCGTTTTCAATCTTCGCGCTGATAGTGGGGCGCTTGTCATCGCCAGTCTCGGCGCCCTGAGCCGGCGAGACCTCAGTGATGACAGGCTCGTCCTTCACCGCGACCTCTTTGCTGCCGCTGATATCCTTGCCCTTCGTGTCCGTGCCGCTGACCGTTATTGTGATCTTCTCGCCGGTCACGAGGTTTGCGGGCACGGTGTAGACGCCGTTCTCGCCCTTGGTGAGCTCATTATTTCCTACCTTGACGGTGAGCGTACCAACGCCAAACACAGCGTTGACTTCGACGGTGAACTCGTAGGACACTCCCGCATAAGCGTCTGTGCCGGTGATGGTAACCGTGGGCTTGTTGACAACGCCGGAAGTCAGATCTGCCTCATCATTTGCGCAGGGATAGAAGAAGAACTCATAGATGTCGTAGTCCGTAACGTTGTACATGCTGTAGGTCTTGTAGGAGTCACTGTAATACTCGAGGTACTGGGAGTACCTGTTATTAAACTTAGCCGTCCTGCTCTCGAGGTTGAAGCCGCCCTTCTTGCCGTTTGTGAGCTTCCAGTCGGCGTCTTCGCTCGCGGTCTGGGAGTAGAAGGCGTTGTTGCCCGTGCCGTTGGAACACAGGTAGCCGTAGGCCTCATTCTTGAAGCGGTACCACTCCCCGTTTTTCTCAACGGTGAACACTACGCCGCCGTTTTCGGCAGTGGCCTTGCTATCCGCAACTGTCGCCAGGGCATTTGCGATAGATGGGCTGTCCGCCGCACCTATCTGCCCCGCCAGTACGCCCTCAGCGGAGATATTGTAGAGCATGACCTCGTCGCCGGCCTCCGGCAGATCGCCGCTCTCGCCGCCGGGCTCGGTCGCCCCGTCAACCTTGATGAACTGCATCGCGTAGATGCTCTCATTGTTCGACTTATATTGGTATGTAGAAAACTCGCTGTACTGGCTATACCATTCGATGTAAAGAGTGGGTCTTCCCGCGTTTATTATGTAGTAGCAGCCCTCTGTCGCTGCAGGACTTACAGTCCAGGTGTAATTCACCTCGTCAAGCGGCAGGCTATTATTTTTTGCATTTACAGACAGCTTCTTTTCACCGTTTGAGAAGGTGTATGTCCCGTCCCCGTTAACAGTGACGTCCCAGATAACGTCAGATGTGACGCTGTCAAAGCCGCCCGCGCTGTTCAAGGTCATGTCCACGCCAGCACGATAATATGTGCCTACAGCGTTAACAGACAGGGCCTTTTTATTCGCCGGGTTGTAGATCACAACCTTGTCGCCGGTGTTGATTGGCCCAGCTTTTTCAGCCAGATAGAATTCCATCTGGTAGATATCAGTTTCTTTAATTCCGTATGTTGTAAACCCGTTATAGTATTCAAGAGCCTGATTGTGGTTTCCATTGTAGTTGGCACCAACATTCTTGACATACCATTTTCCGGGCTGTCCATCGACCCCCGATATTGTCCATTTTCCGCAATCAGTCAGGCTATCTGTAAAACTGAGGCCGTTACCGCTCTCGTCGGAGGTGAGGTATTTACCGTCAAGCACGAAAACATAGTTGTCCCCGTCTTTGACAGTTTTTACCTTGGCCATCCCGTCCGCCAATTCGATTTTATCCTCTGCTGCGTTGGCAGTAACATAAGCCAATCTGCTTCCACTTGCCTGAGATCCCATTACCGCACTATTCGCAGAGTTATAAATAATAACGGTATCCCCGTCACCCGGAAGCTCGGTCAGCTTAGTAGCGTAGCTCTTTTCCAGAGGAGGATCATCGGGATCCTCTCCGGGGTCAGGAAGCTCTATTTCGCCATTCAGTTTATAGAATGTCAGCGTCTGATCCTTTGTGTTGCCCGTTGTGTTCTTATACGTACGGAAATTGGGCGTACCAACATCTTGACCGCCGTTATTGTCATAAACGCCCATATATCGCGTGTTCCCACCAGTATCCTGACACTTCAAATAACCGCTGGTATCATCAAGCGTCCAAGTAGATACAGGGGTACCATTTCCCACACGCAAACCATTATTATTATCAATACAATAAAGCCAAGTTTCTCTGATTCCGGCGGGATAAATATTGTATCCGCCGTCAACTTTCACAATATTCCAGCATTGAGTGCTATCATTCGTCACACTCGAGTCCCAAACTAGAGCAGGCCCCCACGTTTGAGTCCCGCCGTTGTTGAGCAGAGCATAACTTTTTTGAGTGTGGCTGGCATACATGGTAATGGCTATAACATCATCAGGTTGAATATCCGCCAGTTCCACCTCTTCCCATGTAGCCTCATCCGCAGCCGCAGCTGTTACTGGCAGCATGCTTACCAGCATCAGCACAACCAAAAACATGGCCAAGAATCTCTTTCGCATACACTACCTCCTAGTTGTTCCCAAGCAAGCCCTTGTTTTCTTCAAAATGACATATCTGCTTTTCATATATTATACCAATCGCCCAAATTTCGCAACACATAATGCGCATTTTTTCGTTATTTTACACGCAAATTACACAAGCATAACATAACTTGCTCGTCTGCGTGTGTGGACAGGCAACAACGGCGTGTGCTGCACATAGGCTTTCTACGGAGGGTTGCCTATGAAGCAGAAACTGCCTATTGTAAAGTGTCTATATCCTAAAGAATCCGAAAAGAGTGCCTCAGACTTGCTGGAGGAGTCTTTTCGGATTTACCTTATCCGCATCCTTGCCGCAGCTGAACGGCCTGCTGCCCAGGGAGGTGTGACATGTACTCAGAGATAAGCAACCCCATGGACTACCATGCGGCATTATATATTCGACTCTCAAAGGAGGACGAGAACGACGGGCCTTCCCAGAGTGTCCAGAACCAGGAATCCCTCCTGCGCGAGTTCGTAAAACAGCAGCGGCTCAATGTCTACGACACCTACATAGACGACGGCTGGAGCGGCACCAATTTCGACCGGCCGGATTTCCAGCGGATGATAGCCGACATAGAGGCAAAGCGCGTCAACATGGTCATCACAAAGGACCTCTCCCGTCTCGGCCGCGACTACATAATGACCGGCCACTACATGGAGCGCTACTTTCCCGAACATCGCGTGCGATACATCTCCTTGCTGGACGGCATAGACACCGGCGTGGACTCCACGGCCAACGATATCACCCCATTCCGTGCCATCATGAATGATATGTACGCCAAGGACATCTCTAAGAAAATCAAGAGCGTCAAGCGCGACAAGCAGCGCCGTGGCCTCTTCATCGGCGGCAAGCCGGTTTACGGCTACAAGATGCACCCCACGGAGAAAAACCGCATCGTCATCGACGAGGAGGCCGCCCCCGTCGTGCGGCGCATCTTTGCCCTTGCCATATCCGGCATGAGCTGCCGCCAGATAGCCGCCGCCCTCAACTCGGAGGGCGTCCCCTCCCCCGCCGCCTACGCCAAATTGCCGGTGGCAAAGCCTGGCCCCTACACTGGCCTGTGGAGCAGCGAGCGGATCTCCGAAATGCTGAAAAACGAGACCTACATCGGCAACATGGTGCAGGGACGCATGGTGAAGATAAGCTATAAGTCCAAGAAGTGCCTACGGCAATCGCCGGAGGACTGGGTCGTTGTCGAGGGCACGCACGAGCCGCTCATTGATGCGGAGAGCTTCAAGAAGGTGCAGCTGCTGCTGAACAGCCGCCGCAGCACCCGGAGCCGGACCTACGACTTCCTGCTCAAGGGCCTCATTTTCTGCCACGAGTGCGGTCATCCGCTGGCGGTGCTCAACCGCAAGAACGCCGCCGGGGAGGATGTGTTCTACTTCGTCTGCCGCACCTATCAGCGCTTCACCAAGGCAGGGGTCTGTACCTGCCACTCCATCAAGGAGGAGACGGTGAATGAGGCGGTGGTCGCCAAGGTGCGGGAGGTCTGCCAGGCATATCTTGACCCTGACCGGCTGCTCCCAATTGCAGAAGAAGCTGTGGAGAACGCCAGCAAGGCGGCCAGCCGTGAAGAGGAGATGCAAGCGCTGCAATCCAAAATCACCGCTCTGACCACCAATCTGGACCAGATGTACATGGACCGGCTGAACGGCCTGCTCTCCGAGGACGACTTCCAGCGCATCTATCAGAAGGTCAAGGCGGACCGAGCCGTTTTGGAGGTCCGGGCGAAAAGCCTTATCAAGCAGGCGGAGCAGCCGGAGGACGTCGCAGAAAAGGCCAGGTCGCTGGTCAGGCAGTTCCTCGACTCGGCCTTCACCAGCCGGGAGCTGCTGGTCAGCCTCATCGAACGGGTGGAGCTGACCGAGGAAAAGGAGATAATCATCAAGTTCCGCTTCCATGAGCTGGAGGCGATTTCTTAAAGGGCATCGTTTACATTAACCGCGCAGCTATGTATCGCGCATTGAGAAGAAGGCGCTGGAGAAACTGCGGGAGGCTCTTGGGGATGACATATGAAAAGCCCCGCGCGCTGAAAAAGCGCGCGGGGCTCTCTTTATCTTGCGATAAGTTCCGGGGACTCGTCTCTCGATATACGGACCTCGTAGCTTTTCCCTCGGTGGATAAAGCGGAAGCTCAGGCTTCGCCACTTTGAAGGCAGGTGCGGGGCGAGGGCCGGGCCGTCCGGCGTCAGGTGCAGCCCAGCAAAGCCGAAGATAAGCGTCTGCCAGGTCTCGCCGAGGCAGGCGAGGTGCAGTCCCTCCTTCCCCGTGTTGCCCATGATGTCGCGCAGGTCCAGCCAGAGCGCCTTTTCCCAATAGCGCTCCGCCGCGTCGGCGGGGCCGTTTTGCGCCGCGAAGAGCGCGTGCGTGGCAAAGCTCAGGCTTGAGTCATGCAGGCACAGCGGCTCGAAGTCCTCCCAGGCCGCCTTCTTTTCCTCCGGCGTGAAGAGTTCAGGCAGGCGCGTCATGAGCAGCAGCACGTCCGCCTGCTTGATGACCTTGTACCTCTGCACGCGGTCAAAGCAAACCTTGTGATAGCTCGCCTCGTCCCCAGCCTTGAGGCTCGCGGGGTCCACCGGCTCCAGGAGATGCAGGCTGTCGTCCTGCCTGAGCCGCCCGGTCTCCGGGTCGCGCGGGATGGGTATCGCCTCGCGCAGCTCGAGCCAGGAGCGCAGCTCCCCCGCGCTCAGGCCGAGGGCGGCGTACTGCTCCGGGTCCTCCCTCTCGAGCCGTTCCGCCGCCCGCGCGGCGAGCAACAGGTTCCGGCGCACCATGACGTTGGTGAAGAGGTTGTTGCTGGTGATGCCGCAGTACTCGTCAGGGCCCTTGCAGAAGAGCAGGTTCACTCCCCCGCCCGGCGCGGGCGAATAGCGGCTCGGCCAGAAGCGGGCCGTCTCTATGAGCAGCGCCGCGCCGCCGGAGAAAAACAGCGCGTCATCGCCCGTCCAGTCGAGGTAATGGCCGAGCGCGAAGGCCACGTCGGCGGTGACGTGCACCTCGCTTGCGCCGATATCCCAACTCTCGCACTGCTCGCTGCCGTCCAGCGCGGCCATCCAGGGATAACGCGCGCCGGAACCGTTCATGTGTTTGGAGTGTTCCTTTGCCGCAGGCAGGGCGCCTATGCGGTAGCGCATGAGGCTGCGCGCGGCCTCCGCGTCCTCGAGGACGTAGAAGGGCGCGAGGAAGAGGTCGGTGTCCCAGAAGTAGCAGCCCTTGTAGCGCGCGTGGGTCAGTCCGCGCGCGCCTATGCTCACGCCCGGGTCGCGGGCCGAGCAATTGACCGTAAGCTGATAGATGACATAGCGCATGGCGGTCTCAGCCGCAGGGTCGCCGTCTATCTCCACGCCGCGCTCGGCCCAAACAGTGCGCCAGTGTTCGCGCTCCGCGGCCAGCGCGGAGTCAAAGCTCCAGTTTTCAGGTATCTCCGCCACCGCGAGGGGATCAAGACAGCGGCCCGGTCGGATGCTCGAGGCAATCTCAATAAAAGCCGGTCCGGGTCGGCCTGTAAAGCGGGCGCAGAGCCGCTCGTCCTCAGGCTCATAAGCCACAAAGTCGAGGCCGCCGGTGCGGAATTTGAACTCCATGTCCAAGCCAAGGCCCGTGTGCCGCGTCTCAAACGCCGCCGATATGCCGCCTGCGCCGCCGGAGGCGGAGACGTGGCGCGTCATGCATATCGTCTCCGTGTTCTCCTTGACCTGGTCGTCGGGTATGGGGCTGTTGCGGCTCGTGCAGTCGATACCCGCGCGGAGGGTGAGGCCCGCCGCGTCCGAGAGCTCTACGCGCTGAAATAGCAGGTCCGGGTTCGCGAGCGAGAAGAAGCGTTGCTCCCTCACATCCACGCGCCCGTTCGGGCCCTCGACGGCGTATTCAAAGCTCAGCAGCCCGCACTCGAGGTCCAGCTCGCGCCGCACTTGCGTGCAGGGAGCCGGCGCGGTGACGCCGTGCCCGAGCGTAAGAAAAATCGGCGTGGGCAGGTTCACGAAGTCCGTCAGGGACGTATTCTCGGATATGGTGTCGAACATCCCGGCGGCGAAGATGCCGGTGTCCAGCGGCCTAGGCTCCGGCCGGAGCGCGGGATAGCCCCTCGCGCCGAGGACGCCGCTTCCGGTGAAAAACACGCTCTCGAGAAAGCGGTCGTCAGCCGCTCCCACGGCGGATATCTTCCAGCCCTCAAGGCGGACGTCATTTCTCACGACATTCACCTCCTACGGCGCGGCGCAGGGCGTGGCAGATAAAGCCCGCGCAGGTGGCAAAGGCCTCGCCAGTCGTGCACTCGCCTGTGTGCTCGTCCACGCTCTCGCAGGCGATGCCGTTATCAAGGCGCGTGCGTCGCAGATGCTGCAGCGCCGATTCGGCACGTCCGCAGAGCAGGCTGTTGCCTATACTCAAAAGCCAGGGGTGCGGCGCGTGCGGGCAGCCTATCTCTGCTATCTCGCAGCCCGCGAAGCTGTATGCGTAGTCGGGGCTCCGTATCATCTCGGCGGTCTTGAGATACACCGGGTCGTCCCAGTCGCAGAAACCGTAATATGGCAGCAGCAGGAGGCTCCCGGGCGGTTCGTCGTAGACGTCGTGTCCGCCCGCGAGGTCCACCGACCAGGCGAAGGCCCCGTTGAATATGCAGTTATCGTATATCGCGCGGCGCACGCGCTCTGCCCGCTCGGTGAGCTCCGGGCGCCCGAAAAGCCGCCCCAGGGCGCGGAGCGCGCGCCAGACCAGGACGTTGTCGTAGGTGATGTATGGATATACCCGCTCGTCGTCCGTGGGCTGGAGAAAGGTCTCATATAGCTCGCAGCTCCCGGCGCGCTCGGCGTCGAGCTTTTTCAATATTTCGTCTATACCGCGGAGCACGTCCGGGTCGGTGAGAACGGAGCGGTCGCCCGTCGCATCCACATAGCGCTCGAGCGCGAGGACCGGGGCCATCAGCTCATCGAGCTCGAAGCCCGACTCTAGCACCGTGCCGTCTATGAAGCGCGAGTGCACGCCGATGTTCCGACGCTGGCGGCCGAAGACGTAGCCGAGCATCTCCCGCGCCAGGGCCGCGTCCGCGTCCAGCACGGCGGGAAAGCTCCAGAGCAGGCTGTCCCTATCCCAGTAGGCGGCGCTGACATAGTAGCGCGGCGAGCGGCTCGTGACGAGGACGAGTTCCTCCGTGTCCAGCGTCCGGCCGGTGGAGAAGAAGATGCAGAAGAAAAGATTCGTATTGTACAGCCGCGTGAGCGCCTCGTCACCGAGGTCACAGCTTCGCTCCTCAAGCCAGGCGAGGCTCCTTCGGAGCTCCCAGTCCCAGCCCCGGCGCTGCAGCTCCCGGGCGCTGGTGACGGCGGAGACCTCCTCGAGGCCCAGGCCCCACCAGGCGGTGAGCTCCGCGCTCCCGCCCGGCGCAAGGCTCACCGAGCGTTCCAGCCGCCAGAGCCAGCCCTCACCTGCCGGCTCGAAATCTGCGCGGCATTCACCCTCGCAAATTGGCGCGAGGGCAAAAAGCGGCACCCCGCACATCTGCTCAAACACGGGAAGACCGCTCCAGCCGCTTATATAGCAGTTGAGCGAGCCCTCGATCCGCTTGTCCACATTGACGCAGTGCCAGGCCGAGCCCGCCTGCCCGCGCAAGCCGAAAGCGGCTTCCACCGGCCCCGCGCCCATATTCGTGACCTTCAACCGGTAGCCGAAGCCGCGCTCACCCACAGGCGCGAGGATGACGCCCTCAAGCGCGAGCGAGCCCGCACGCGCCGTAAAGCGCGGGTACCAGTGCCCCAGGCGGCTCCACTCGAAGCCCTCAAGCTCCGCCTCCGCTCCACGCGGTGCGGCAAAGGGCCGCATCAGCGGCTCGGCATGCCCGCCGCGCAAGTCTATGAGCCCGCGGCTGGCCATATGCAGGAAGGTCAGGTCCTCCACCCCAGCGTTTATCTCATTTACACGCGGCAGCGAGATTTGCTCGTTGCCCGTGGGCAGGTATCTCTCCATCACGAGCCTCCGTTCAAGGATTGTGTTTAACCGCTTAAACCTTATTACTTATCAAATATACCTAAATTTGCAGCGTTGTCAAGAACATTTTAGATAAAATCGCAAAAAACTATTGACAGTGTTGCCAAGGCTGGCTTATTATTAGGCCAAAGGTAATTTAAGCGGTTAAACTTCTAAAAGGAGGCGGTAAGATGGCTCGAACAACGCTCAAGGACGTAGCTCGCAGGGCGGGCGTGTCCTCGGCCACCGTTTCCTATGTCCTCAACGGCAAGCGCACCATCTCCGAGGACACCAAGCGCCGCGTGCGCGAGGCGATAGAGGAGCTCGATTACGTCCCCGACCTCGCTGCCCGCGGGCTGAGCCGCCGGGACTCGATGCTCATAGGCGTGGTCGTCCCCCAGACGGAGCCGGGAGACCGGCTGATGTTCCAGAACAGCTTTTACAGCGAGGTGCTCGGCAGCATCGAGTACTACGCCCGCCAGCGCGGCTACCACATCCTGATTTCCGCCACGGACGCCAACGAGAGCTACCTCACCCTCGCCAAGCAGCGGAACCTGGACGGCATAATCGTCATCGGCATGTACCCGGACGAATTTTACCAGCAGATGAAGAAAACACAGATACCCATTGTCCTCATAGACAGCTACTGCAACGACCACTACTATAACAACATCCGCATCGACGACGCCTACGGCAGCTACCTTGCAACGCGCCACCTGCTCGAGTGCGGTCACCGGGACGCGGCCTTCTTCGCCGGCCAGCTCAAGGAGAACGGCGTCATGCAAAAGCGCCTCGCGGGCTACCGGCAGGCGCTCGAGGAGTTCGGCGTGGCCTACCGCGAGGACTACGTCTTTGAGGGACAGATAGACTACAAGAGCGGCGTCGCCATGGCCGAACATCTGGCGCGCTCCGGAAGCGGCGTGACTGCCATCGTCGCCGCGGCGGACATATTGGCAATCGGCGCCATAAAGGGCCTTTATAACTCCGGACTGCGCGTGCCCGAGGACATGTCGATAATCGGCTTTGATGACCTCGAGATCTCGCAGTATCTAGCCCCGGGCCTCACCACGATACGGCAGCAGATATCGCTCAAGGGCCAGCGCGCCGTGGAGCTGCTGCTTGAACACATAGCCGACCCGAGCCTTTCCAAGCAGGAGGAGATACTCCCTCTCAAGCTCATAGAACGCGGCTCGGTCAAGAAACTCGTATAAAAATTACAAAAATCTGAAACGGAGGTGCAAAAAAGCGGCCCGCACCGCCCTCTGGAAAGTCCGGTGCAGACCGCGCGGGAAAAAAGCCTGGCAGCTCTTTTCGCCACGGATATTTTAAGCGAAAAGGGCAAAAAAATCAACCGATGACCAAAAATTAGTGAGGAGGAAATGCAAAAATGAAGAAGCTCTTATCGCTTGTATCCGTTCTGCTGGTGTTCCTGATGCTCCTCTCCGCCTGCGGCACTCCCGCTGCGGAGACTTCCGAGCCGCCCGCCGAAGAGACCGGCACCGATGCTCCCCCGGCCGAGGAGACTCCGGCGGACGCCGAGCCCGTCACCATTACATACTGCAACTTCAACGCCTCCGGCGGCAACGAGGAGACGCTTGCTAAGATGTACGAGGCCTTCCACGAGGAGTACCCGAACATCACGGTCAATATAGAGACCATCGGCTTTGACGACTACTTCACCCAGATGCAGACCCGCGTGGCCGGCGGCACCGCCCCCGACTGCTACGAGCTGAACATCGAAAACTTCGCCTCCTACGCCGCAAAGGGCGCCCTGGCCGAGATCACCGGCGTGGACCTCAGCGGCCTCAACGAGACGGCGCTCTCCGCCTTCAACGTGGACGGCAAGCAGTACGGCCTGCCCGGCAACTTCTCCAACGTCGTGCTCGTTTACAACAAGGACCTCTTTGACCAGGCCGGCGTGGCCTACCCCACCGACGACTGGACGCAGGACGATCTTCAGGCCGCGGCCGAAGCTATCCGCGCCCTGGGCGACGACATCTACGGCATCTATCAGCCCATCACCTATAACGAGTTCTACAAGGTCGCGGCGCAGTACGGCGGCAGCCTGCTCAACGAGGACCTCACCGAGTTCACCATAAACTCCCCCGAGAACATCCAGGCCGCGCAGGTCATGGTCGACCGCGTGCTGGTCTCCAATGTGCAGCCCACCGAGGTACAGATGGGCGGCATGGGCGACTGGGACCTCTTCATGAGCGGACGCCTCGGCATGATCCCTACCGGCATCTGGGCCTTCAACACCTTTGCCGAGGGCTGCGACTTTGAATGGGACGTCGCCGTTGAGCCCGGCGCGACGCAGAAGGCGACACACTTCTTCTCCAACGCCTGCGTCATAAATGCCAAGAGCGAGAATCAGGAGGCCGCGGCCACCTGGATAACCTGGCTCGCCTCCAGCCCCACCGCCGCCGCCATCCGCATCGAGGCCGGCTGGGACCTGCCCGCCATCAACGATGAGGCGACCCTTGCGAGTTATCTCGACATCACCCCGCCCGACAACCGTCAGGCCGTGTTCGACAGCCTCGACTACCTGGTGACCCCGCCGGTCATTGAGGACTACGCCCTCATGAGCGACATCATCGGCCAGGCGCTCGCCGCCGCGGCCTCCGGCACCATGACGGTTGAGGAGGCGCTGAACCAGGCCCAGAGCCAGTGCGAGGCGCAGATAACGCTCGGCTGAGAATAAAGGAAACAAATCACTGTCAAAGAAGCGCCTCCCCGGCGCTTCTTTGACTGATCGGACGATTGAGGAGGTGCCGCCATCCAATGAAAGCGAGTAAAAGGGGCCGCCGTTTGGGCAGCGACGGGCTGCTGGCCGCCTCTCCCTTTCTGCTGCCGAGCCTGATAGGGCTTATCGTATTTTCGCTTCTGCCGCTCATCATATCGGCGCTCATAAGCCTGACGGACTGGAACGGGCTCGACGAGCTGACGGCGCCGGGCTTTTTCGCGGAGCACTTCATAGGGCTTGAGAACTTCAAGAACATCCTGACCACGCCCGAATTCTGGAACGTGCTCTGGAACACGCTGCGCTACATCATAATGTACATCCCGCTCATGCTCGCGGCCTCCATCGCCGTGGCCACGCTGCTGAGCCGCCAGAGACGCGGCGTCACTGCCTTCCGCATCATTTACTACATCCCCGTGCTGACGAGCTGGGTCGCCGCCTCGCTCATCTGGAAGAGCGTGCTCTCCCCCCAGTACGGCGCGCTCAACGGCATCCTCGGCTTTTTCGGCATAGAGGGCCCGGGCTGGCTGCTGGACGAGAACTGGGCCATGCCGGCCATAGTGCTTGTCTCCGTGTGGAAGGACATGGGCTTTTTCGGGCTCATACTGCTCTCCGGCATGGTGGGCATCAACCGCAGCTATTATGAGGCCGCCTCGCTCGACGGCGCGGGGCCCTGGACCAAGTTCTGGCGCATAACCCTTCCGCTGCTGAGCCCGGCCATCTTCTACGTGCTCATCGTAAGCCTAATAAACGCCTTCCAGCTCTTCCCGCAGATAATGATAATGACCGACGGCGGGCCAAACGGCTCCACACAGGTCATGGTCGAGAGGATATACAAATACGGCTTCCGCTACTACCGCATGGGCTATGCCGCGGCCTTCTCCTGGCTGCTGTTCGTCATCATCATGGCCTGCACGGGACTTCAGATGAAGCTGCAAAAGAGGTGGGTGAACTATGACGCATAAACGAAAACTGGGCACTGCGGGCTATTACGTCGTGTCCATACTGCTGGCCGTCATCGCGCTCATCCCCTTCCTGTGGATGATCTCCACCTCGCTCAAGAGCCGCGGCGCGCTGATGAGCATCCCCATAGAGTGGATACCCGCCGAGCCGACGCTCGACGCCTACACGGAGGTGTTCTCGCGCTTCCCCTTCCTGCGCACCATCGGCAACAGCCTGCTCATCTCCGTATCCTATACGCTCATCACGCTCATCTGCGCCTCCATGGCGGCCTTTGCCTTTGCAAAGCTGCGCTTCCGCGGCAGTAGCGCGATACTCAGCGTGTACATAGCAACGATGATGATACCGACGCAGGTCACGATGATACCGCTCTTCGTCGTAATGAACCGGCTCGGCCTCATAGACAGCTACGCCAGCGTCATACTGCCCAGCATGTTCAAGCCCTTTGCGGTGTTTTTGCTGGTGCAGCAGATGCGGACCATCCCCAACGACTACATAGACGCCGCGAGGATAGACGGTGCGGGGCTCTTCCAGACCTATCGCAAGGTGGCTCTGCCGCTCTGCATCCCCACGCTCGCAACGCTCGCCGTCACCACCTTCATGGAGAGCTGGAACGACTATCTCTGGCCGCTGCTCATGCTCACCGACCGCAACAAAATGACCCTGCCCATCGCGCTTTCAACGCTGAACGGTCAGTACAACACCGAATACAACGTGCTCATGGCGGGCAGTCTCATCTCCATGATACCCATCATCATAATCTACATCGCGGCCCAGAAGCAGTTCAAATCCGGTCTCATGGCCGGCGGCATCAAGGGCTGAGGAGGAACTATGGAAAAGCTGAAACTCAGCGGCTCGCTCCCGCATGCCTTCGGCCCGGCCCGGCTGGACCTGACGGAAAACGGAAAGCTCCGCATAGCCCTCGCCTACCGCGGAGCCTACGGCCTCGGCGAGCGCTTTAACGCCCTCAATCAGAAGGGCCGCCGCGTCGTCTGCGAGGTGGAGGAAAAATTCTGCTTCCAGGGAAATAAGAGCTACTGCCCTGCTCCGTTTTTCTGGACGGACAGCGGCTTCGGCCTCTACGCCGACACCTGTGAGGTCACGGTTTTCGACTTCCGGGAGGACGAGATCATAGCCGAGCTGCCGGAAAACTGCGAGATAACCCTCTTTTCCGGCACGCCGGAGAGCATCATATCGGAGTATCTCTCCCTATTCGGTTCCCCCGTTCTGCCGCCGGACTGGGCCTTCGGGCCCTGGATATCCGCCAACCGCTGGAGCTCTCAGGCCGACGTGGAAAACGCCGTCGCCGAGGCGGAGCGGCTGGGCTTTCCCGTCTCCGCCCTGGTCATCGAGGCCTGGAGCGACGAGGCAACCTTCTACATCTGGCGCGGCGCAAAGTACACACCGAAGCCGGACGGAGTGCCGCTCTCGCTCGAGGACTTCGACTTCTCGGGCAGCCCCTGGCCCGACCCCGCGGGCATGATACGCCGCCTGCATGAAAAGAACATCCGCGTCCTGCTCTGGCAGGCGCCCGTATACAAGGCCCTCGGCCCCGACGAGCCCGAAAACGAACAGCACAGCCTCGACTGCGCCGACTCCGTGAGGCGCGGTCTCTGCGTCCACAACGCGGACGGCTCGCCCTACACGATACCTGAGGGGCACTGGTTCCCCGGCTCCATGATACCGGACTTCACCAACCCGGAGACGCGGCGGACCTGGCTTGACAAGCGGCGCTATCTGCTCGAGATGGGCATAGACGGCTTCAAGACCGACGGCGGCGAGTTCATATACTCGGACGACGTGCGCTTCTTCGACGGCAGCACGGGCCGCGAGGGCAAAAACCGCTACGCGCGCGACTACGCCGAGGCATATGCCTCCGTGCTCGGGCCGGAGCAGGCGCTTTTCAGCCGCGCGGGCTACGCAGGACAGCACAGGACGCCCCTGCTCTGGGCTGGCGATCAGCAGTCCGTGAACAGCGAGCTCCGCAGTGCGCTGACCGCAGGGCTCTCGGCGGCGTGCAGCGGCATAGCCTTCTGGGGCTTTGACATCGCGGGCTTTGCCGGTCCCCTGCCCACGCCGGAGCTCTACCGCCGGGCAACGCAGCTGGCCTGCTTCTGCCCGGTCATGCAGTGGCACTCGGAGCCGGACGGCGGGCAGTTCCGCGAGCTCATGCCCGGCGCTGAGGGCAACAACGAGCGCAGCCCCTGGAACATGGAGCGTACCTATGCCATACCCGGCTTTGCCGAGGAGATGCGCTTCTGGCACGAGCTGAGAGTGAGGCTCCTGCCCTACCTTCTCAAGACAGCGCGCGAGTGCGCCGCGGAGAACCGCCCCATGCTCCGGCCGCTGGTGTACTACTGGCCCGGAGATGCGCGGGCGATAGACTGCGCGGACGAATTCCTGCTCGGGCGCGATATCCTCGTCGCCCCGCTGCTCGAGGAAAACGCCGAGAGCCGCCGCGTCTACCTTCCCGAGGGCGAATGGCGCGACTTCTTCACCGGCAAGACGCACACCGGCCCCGCCGAGCTCGATTGCCCCTGCGAGGGACGCCAGCCGGTCTTTGCAAGGGCTTGCTTTGAGCTGTAAGATACGGTATAATGAATTAAATACGAAGTGAAAAGGGTGGGAAGATGCGGAAGTAATCTGATTCCAAGCAAGGCCAGCCCCGGCCCGCTTATCAGGCGGGTCCGGCTTGCCGTGCCGGATCAGATGCGCCGCTTCAGCCGCCCTTCTATGGGGGAGGCCCGCTTTTTGCGCGTCTGCGCACCGGCACGCCGGGGCAATACACGCAAAGGAGCGGGCTTTTTCATGCTTACAATAGACAAACTCAGCGTCACTTGCCGTAGCGACCTGCGCTGCATACTCTCGGACTTTTCGCTCCAGCTCGGCCCGGGCGAGCGCGCCGCGCTCATCGGCGAGGAGGGCGACGGGAAGTCCACCCTCCTGCGCCTCATTCACGACCCAGCCCTCGCCGAGGGCTATGTCGAGTGGAGCGGGACCATCTCCCCCGGCGGGCGCACGGGATATCTGCCCCAGGAGCTCTCTCCTGCAGAGCTAGACGCCCCCGCGCGTCGGCTCTTCGACGCCTCGCGCGGTTTTGGGCGGCTCACACCCAGGCAGCGCACCGCCCTGGCCGCCGAGCTTGGCCTCGACGCCGCGATGTTCGCCTCTGAGCGGCCGCTCAGAGAGTTTTCAGGCGGAGAGAGGATAAAGCTCCAGCTCGCGGCCCTCGCCGCCGAGGAGCCCGAGCTATATCTGCTCGACGAGCCCTCGAACGACCTCGACCTCGACTCGCTCGAGTGGCTGGAGGACTTCATACTCAGCCGCGAGCAGCCGGTGCTATTCGTCTCGCACGACGAGACGCTCATAGAGCGCACGGCAAACGTCATCGTCCACCTGGAGCTGCTGCGCCGCAAGACGGCGCCCCGCGCGACGGTGGCGAGGGTGCCCTACCGCGTCTATGTGGAGTCGCGCTGCCGCGCGCTTGCAAGGCAGGAGCAGGCGGCGCGCAAGGAGCGGGAGGAGTTCGACCGGAAGCTCGAGCGCTACCGTCAGATACGCCAAAAGGTCGAGAGCGCCCAGGAGAACCTCACTCGTCAGGACCCGCACAGCGGGCGGCTGCTCAAGAAGAAGATGCACTCCGTCCAGGCCATGGGCCGCCGCTTTGAGCGCGAGCGCGAGAGGCTGACCGCCATGCCCGAGGCCGAGGAAGCCATCTTCCTCGCCTTCCCCGCAGAGGCCGCGATACCGCGCGGAAAGCGTGTGCTCGACCTTGAGCTGCCCCGGCTTGAGGCCGGAGGCAGGCTGCTTGCGCAGGGCATAGAGCTGCACGTTGCGGGGCCGGAGCGCATCTGCATAGTCGGAGGCAACGGCGTGGGCAAGACCACGCTGCTTCGTCGCATAGCCGCGGAGCTGCTGCCCCGCCGGGACATCCGCGCCGCCTACATGCCTCAGGAGTTTGGCGAGCGACTGGACGGCGCGCTGAGCCCCGTGGAGCTCCTCAACCGCTCGGGCAGCCGCGCGGAGGAGCAGCGGATACGCGCTCTGCTCGGCAGTCTGCGCTACACCTCGCTCGAGATGGAGCGCCCCTGCTCCGCCCTCTCAGGCGGACAGCGCGCGAAGCTGCTGCTGGCCTCCATGGCACTCGAGCGCGCCGACGTGCTCATCCTTGACGAGCCGACGCGAAACCTCTCGCCGCTCTCCGGGCCCGTGGTGCGTGATATGCTGCGAGCCTTCGGCGGCGCGGTCATCAGCGTCTCACACGACAGGAAGTTCATCTCCGAGGTCTCCACGCGCGTATACGAGCTGGGCCCGAACGGGCTCACCGAGCTCTGAGCCGAAGGCCCCGCCCTCATCGGGCGGGGCCTTTTCGTATGCGCTTGGCAAGGTCGCGGGAGCGGTGGTATACTTATCGAAAAGGGGGCGAGGACTTGGACATATTCGAGGGACTCAACAGCGCGCAGCGCGAGGCCGTGGCCTCGACGGAGGGCTATATCCGCGTCGTGGCGGGCGCTGGCTCGGGCAAGACCCGGGCGCTGGCGCGCCGCTTTGCCTATCTCGTGAATGAGCTGGGCGTCACGCCGGGCAGCATACTCTGCGTGACCTTCACCAACAAGTCCGCGGCCGAAATGCGCCAGCGCATCCGCGCCCTGACCGGCGACAGCGACACGGGCCACATCTGCACCTTCCACAGCTTCTGCGTCACCGTCTTGCAGGAGGACAGCCACGCCGTCCAGTACCCCAAGAGCTTTCTCGTCCTCGACAACGCGGACATCGATGCCATGCTCGCGCGCATATACGCAGAGCGCGGCCTCACGCTCCGGCACATGACCTACTCTGACGCGCGGGACATGATAGAGATACGCAAGGGCGTGGAGGACCCGGAGTACTATCTCGACATGATAGACATGGACCTCGAGACACTGCACCACAAGTACCTCGACGCCGTTTCCACGCGCGACATCATCTTCTACGGCTATCTCTACGAGGAGAAAAAGTGCTTCGGCCTTGACTACAACGACCTCATCTTCTTCACGCTCTATATCTTCGAGCAAAACCCGGAGATACGCCGAAAATGGCAGGAGCGGCTGCAATACATCATGGTGGACGAGTTTCAGGACATCGACAAGCCGCAGTACCGGCTCATGCGCGCCCTCTGCGGCTATCACAAAAACCTCTTCATCGTCGGCGACCCGGACCAGACCATCTACACCTGGCGCGGCGCGAGCGTGAAGTACCTGCTCGACTTCGACCGCGAGTTCCCCCGGACAAAGACCATCATGATGATGCAAAACTACCGCTCCACGCCCGAGATACTCGCCGCGGCAAACTCGCTCATAGCGCAAAACCGCAACCGCATGAAAAAGGAGCTCACGCCCACCCTGCCCTCCGGCGCACCGGTGGTATGGATGCACTGCGAGAGCCCCGAGGACGAGGCCGGGCGCATAGCCGAGCGCATAATGGCCCTGCACGACAAGGGCGTGCCCTATCGCGACATGACGCTGCTCTACCGCGCGCACTACGTCACGCGCACTATCGAGGAGGTGTTCATCCGCCTCAAACTGCCCTATGTCATATACAGCGGCGTGCAGTTCTTCGCCCGCGCGGAGGTCAAGGACGCGCTATCATACCTGCGCCTCATCGCCTACCGCGACGATCTCTCCTTCATGCGCGTGGCCAACGTGCCGAGGCGAAACCTCGGGCGTCGGCGCATGGAATTTCTGCGCGAGTACGCGGCGAAAAACGCCTGCTCGCTCTACGACGCGCTCTGCCGCTGCCTCGACGACGAGCTCTTCCGCGGCACAAAGGCCCGGCGGCTCGTCTCGCTGGTGGAGGAGCTCTCCGCCGGCTGCGAGGGCCGGAGCATCGCCGAGCTGCTCAGCGAGGTTTTGAACCGCAGCGGCTATGAGGAATATCTCCGCACCGAGGGCAGCCAGGAGCGGCTCGACAACCTCGCGGAGCTCAAGCAGTCCGTCCGCGAGTACGAGGAGACGAGCGGCGAGGAGTGCTCCCTCACGCACTATCTCAGCCACGTGGCGCTCTTTTCAAACAGCGACGCGGACACGGGCCGCGACGCCGTGAAGCTCATGACCATCCACGCGGCGAAGGGGCTGGAGTTCCCCTACGTCTTTCTCTGCTGCCTGAACGAGGGCATACTCCCCTCAAAGAAGACCGACTCGCCCGAGGGCATGGAGGAGGAGCGCCGTCTCGCCTTCGTGGCGCTGACTCGCGCCAAGCGCGGCCTTGTGCTCTCGGACAGCGAGGGCCGCGGGCACGACGGCGCGCCGCGCTATCCCTCGCGTTTTCTGCTTGAAATAGACCGGGGCCTGCTCGTTCAGGACGGCAGACCCCGTGAGAGCCTCGTCTCCGAGGCTCGGGAATATATTTCGGCGCATGAAGCGCGCCTCTCCGGCGCGTCGGGCGCGCTGGAGGAACTCTTTTCCCCCGGCGACCGCGTGCGCCACTCCGCCTTCGGCGACGGCACGGTGCTCGAGGTCGACATGACCCGCCGCGTCTACGTCATCAAGTTCGACAAGACGCCGACGCCCAGAACGCTCACCCTCCGCGTCCGGCTCACGCGGCCCTGAGCTCACAGGCCCAGGAGGCGTATGTTCAGGCGGTTTTCGTAGACCTCTCCGGGCGCAAGGACGCGGATGCCGGGCTGGCGTTCAAGATCCTCGACCACGTCCTGCCGAGAGGGCAGGCTCATCCAGGGCTCGATGCAGACAAAGGGCGCCGTCGTCTCCGGCGTGTGCCAGAAGGCGATGTAGGGCATGTCGGGATAGCTGAGCTCAACGCCGTGCGCGTCTACGTCGGTCTTGAGCGTGACCGCGCCTGAGGTGCCGCGCAGTATCACGGCGTCGTTGTCGAAAAGTCCGTGCAGGAGCGGTATGGCGTTGTTTTTAAGCGCGTACGGCTCTTCCTCGCCGGAAATGTAGTACGCAGGAGACAGCAGCACCCGCTTCGGCTCGCAGGGCTCGGAGAACTCAAGGCGATAGTCCTCGAAGCGCAGTCCGCGGGCGAGCGGAACGTTGAATCCCGGGTGTCCGCCGAGACCGAAGGGCATATCCGCCCCTCCCCTGTTCGCCACGCGGAAGGTGACGCGCACTGAGGCGCCGTCCAGCTCGTAGATAAGGCCGAACTTGAAGTCGAAGGGATAGCTCCGCCGCGTCTCGTCGTTGGCGCGCAGCGTGAGTATCAGACGCGTGTCGCTCACCAGCTCCGGCTCAAACTCGCTGCCGCGCGCAAAGCCGTGGCGGCCCATGTTGTAGAGCTCGCCGCGCCAGAGATAGCTGTCCTCCGTGAGGCGGCCTACATAGGGAAAAATGTTGGTCGCGCGGCCGTGCCAAAAGCGCTCGTCGCCCTGCCAGAGGTATTCAGTGCCGTCCGCACCGCGTATAGATTGAAGCTCCGCGCCCTTTGAGGAGACGCGGACGCAGAGTTTTTCGTTTCCTAGGCAATAGTCCATTGTAATGACCTCCTGCTTTGTGCTGGGGTCATTGTATCATCTTTCCATATCGCCCGCAATATCCGCACGCGTTTTGCGACTTATTAAGATGAAGGCCAAACAGAAGGGGGACGCGGCATGGAAGACAGGGAAATAGTTGCGCTCTACCACGCCCGAAGCGAGACGGCCATCGCGGAGACGGCGAAGAAATATGGGGCGTTCTGCCTGCGCGTCGCGCTGAACCTGCTGGGCATCCGCGAAGATGCCGACGAGTGCGTGAATGACACCTATATGGCCGCGTGGACGCGCATGCCCCCGGAGCTTCCGATAAGTCTGCGGGCGTTTCTGGGCCGCATAACGCGTAATCTCTCCATCAGCCGCTACCGCCGCGACCGGGCGCAAAAGCGCTGCGCGGGCATGGACATGCTGCTCTCGGAGCTGGATGATTGCGTGCCTTCCCCGGCAACAGTAGAGCAAACGCTCGACGCCATGGAGCTTACGCGGCACATCGAGACCTGGCTCGGCACGCTCCCGGAGCGCGAGCGGCGGCTTTTCGTGCGCCGCTACTGGTACGGCGAGGCGCTCGGCGCACTTGCAGCGGAGGAGGGCCAAAAGCCCGCCAGGCTCGCGCAGCTGATGCTGAAGCTCAGGAAGTCCCTGGGGGCCTATCTTGAAGCGGAGGGAGCCGAAATATGAGCGAAAAAAGCGAAAAGATCTACGAGGCCGTAACCAACCTCTCCGACGAGCTGGTGGAGAACGCCGCCGCGAGGCCCAAAAAGCCCCGCCGGGCATGGTACATAAGCGCGGTTGCGGCGCTGCTGGTCGTTGTCATAGCCGCCGCTTTGCTGCGCCCCGGCGCCACGGGCTCGGCCCTTGCCATAGCGGAGGCGGCGTATGACGAGTATGAGCGGCTGCCGGACGGCATCTCCGCGCCCAGTGAGTGCTTTGAGGCCCTGACGGCGCAGTTGCTCTCCAGCGCTGGGGATGAAAACGCCGTGGTGTCGCCGGTGAATATCTACATGGCCCTCGCCATGCTGGCAGAGCTCACGGATGGAAACAGCCGTTCCCAGCTCCTCGAGCTCATCGGCACAGACAGCTTGGAGGCGCTCCGTGAACAGGCCGGGTCCATCTGGCGGGCCTGCAGCCGGGACGAGGACGAGATACAGAGCGTCCTCGCGAGCTCGGTGTGGCTGCGCGAGGACATAGGCTATGTGCAGAGCACCATGGACACGCTTGCGGACACCTATTATGCCTCGTCCTATCGCGGCGAGATGGGCACAGCGGAGCTGGACAGGGCCATCCAAAGCTGGCTCAACGAGCAGACGCGCGGGCTGCTTGAGGAACAGGCCGCGTCCATTGAGACGAACCCCCTCACTGTCCTGCTGCTGGCGACGACCATCTATTACAGCGCGCAGTGGACAAGCGAGTTCCGTGAGGAGCTCAACTACACGGACGTCTTTCACACACCGTCAGGTGACGTGGACGCCGAGTACATGTATGCCGGGCAGTTTATGGACTATTTCTGCGGCGAGGGCTGGGGCGCGGTGCGGCTCAGTCTACGGGGCGGAAACAGCATGTGGTTCATTCTCCCCGACGAGGGCGTCTCCGTGGACACGCTGCTGGAAAATGAGGAGGTCATGCGGCTGATGTCCACCGGCGAGGCGGGCGAGAGCGAGTATGCAAGGGTCTATTTCTCCGTGCCGAAGTTCGACATTGCCTCTCAGCTCGACCTCATAGACGGGCTCAAGGCGCTGGGCGTCACGGACGTGTTCGACCCCGCCGTCTCAGATTTCACACCGATGACGACTGACACTGACGAGATATACGTCTCCGAGGTCACTCACGCGGCGCGGGTGAGGATAGACGAGGAAGGTGTGGAGGCTGCGGCCTTTACGGTCATCGTGGGTGACGCCGCGGCGGCAGAGCCGGAGGACGAGATATATTTCACCCTCGACCGTCCCTTCCTCTTCGCCATAAGCTCGCGGGATGACCTTCCGCTCTTCGCAGGCGTCGTTAACCAGCCATAAAAAACAGGGAGCCAACCGGCTCCCTGTTTTAATTTTGTTGGGGTTTACGCCTCGATGTAGCGCATGAAGATGGCCGCAGCCTGGGCGCGGGTCGCGGTGGCGGTCGGAGTGA